>Ga0209107_10000076_pt1 | contig 59116 bp, 50 predicted proteins | sample LakErihyJuly2011_2_FD_187460 | JGI IMG/M metagenome (GOLD analysis project Ga0209107, IMG submission 187460) | Freshwater microbial communities from dead zone in Lake Erie, Canada - CCB hypolimnion July 2011 (SPAdes) (version 2) | ecosystem: Environmental > Aquatic > Freshwater > Lentic >...
CACCCACGCGCTCGATGCCGGCGAGGTGGTGGTCCACGCCAGACAGCAACATCGAGCGCGTGGGTGAGCAGGTGGCGCCGCTGTGGAAGTCGGTCAGGCGCAGGCCCTCGCGCGCCAGGGCGTCGAGGTTCGGCGTGTCGATCTCTCCGCCAAAGGCGCCGATGTCGGAGAAGCCCAGGTCATCGGCCACGATGAGCAGGATGTTCGGGCGCGCGGTGGCGGCATGCGCGCTGGTGGCCAGCAGGGACGCCGCCGCGACGGCGGTCAGCCACTGTGCGCCCAGGCGCGTGAAGGTGGATTCGGTGGATGGCATGGGTGTCTGTCTTTGCAAGGATGGATGGAGGCCTCAACGCCGTGAGACCGTGCGAAAGCCCACATGGGACGTGGCCAGCGTGGCGTCCTGGACCTCACGGGCCGCGGCGCGGTAGCGCACGCAGTAATCGGGTGAACACAGGAAGGAACCGCCCTTGATGACGGTGCGGGCCTGCGCAGGCGCCTGGCGCAGCACGGCCGGGTCGCCATTGGCGTGGCTTTGCCGAGGGCGCAGAGCACCGTCGCCCGAGGGGCTGGCATCGGCATCGCGGGTCCACTCCCAGGCGTTGCCGATCATGTCGTACAGCCCCAAGGCATTGGGGGCGTAGCAGGCCACGGGCGCGATGCCGGCGTGGCCGTCTTCGGCGGTGTCCATGAGCGGGAAGCTGCCCTGCCAGTAGTTGGCCGAAGGGCGCCCACTGGCATCGCGCGGGCCACCGTCCAGCCGGGCCTCAGCCTGGCGCAGGGTGCCACCTTTGGCGGCGAACTCCCACTCGGCTTCGGTGGGCAGGTCGCGGCCCAGCCAGCGCGCATAGGCCAGCGCATCGGCCTGGGTCACCAGGCGCACGGGCTCGCGCTCTCGGCCCCGGATGTCGCTGGCCGGTCCGTCCGGGTGGCGCCAGTCGGCCCCTGGGACGATGCGCCACCAGGCCAGCGGGCGCTGGCGCAGCTCGGCCGCATCCGGGATGGCGAACACCGCGGCCTCGCCCTGCCGCTCCGCGTCGGTGACATGCCGGGTGGCCTGCACAAAGGCGGCGAACTGCGCGTTGGTGACCTCGGTGCGGTCGATCCAGAAGGTGCCCACCTGGGCCTGTCGGACGCGCTCGTCGCGGTGACCCTCGTCGCTGCCCATCGCGAAGCGCCCACCCTGCACACGGACCTGGCCCGCGTGCGGCGTGCGGGGCCAGCCCGAGGGCAGTTCGGGCAAAGGCGCACACGCCATCCTCGCTGCGCTCGCATCGCCCAGGCAGGCCGCCATGGCGAGCAGGCACCCCCAACCCAGCCCGGGTCTGAGCGCCCTCGCCGTCTTGCACCGCCTGCTCATGGACCAGCCCGCCCGTTCTGGCCGCGGGCGGCCAGGGCCTGCGCCTTGGCGATCTGCCCTTCGATGCTGGCACGCACCTCGGCATCGGCAGGCACGTTCTCCAGGATGCGGCGCCATTGGGCGATGGCCCGCGGGTAGTCGGCGCGCTCGTAGGCCGCGCTGCCGGACAAGGCCAAGGCCTGCACGTGCTGGGGGTTGAGGCGCAATGCCCGGTTGAGCGCCTCTTCGGGCTCACCCGCCAGGCTCTGCCCCTGGCTCATGCCCAAGGTCACGGCGTAGTCGGTCAGCAGGTCGGGGTCATCGGGGGTCAGGGCCAGCAGGCGACGCCAGGCGTCCACGGCCTGGGGATAGCGTCCCAGCGTTTCGTAAGAACGCACCAGCATGCGCCAACCCGCCACGTCATCGGGCTGCTGCTGCAGGCGCTGCGCCAAGCGTGACACCATGCCCTCGATCTGGGCGGGGGTCATGCCACCAGCGGCATTGCCTGCCGGGCCCTGCCCGGTGCTGGGCGGCGCCTGGCTGGGCGCTGGACTGGACACGGCGCTGTCTGACGCCGTGGACGCCAGGACTTCCGCCGTCGGGTCAGGCTGCGGCAGCAAGGCCGCTGGCGTGCCCACCATCGCGTACATGAACGCGGTGAAAAAGGCCAAGGCCGTGCCCAGGCCGATGGCCACGCCGCGCCGAGGCGCCACCGCCGCTTCAGCAGGGTCGTCGGGCACGGTGCGCCACAAAGGCCACACCACGAAAACAGCGGCCAGGCTCATCAAGGCCAGGGCTGCGAGCAAGAACGCGGTCATGTGGGGTCTCCTTCTTCTGGTCGGTGGCGCAGCAGTTGCCAGACCAAGGCGCCCAGCCCGAGCGCCAGCAGCAGCAAGGGCCCACCCCACAGCCAGACCGTGGCATCGTTGAGTGGCGGTCGGTACAGCACAAAGTCGCCGTAGCGCTGCACCATGAAGTCGCGGACCTGCTGGTCCGAAGCGCCGCGGGCCAGTTGCTGGCGCACCTCGCGCTTGAGCTGCATGGCGAGCTCGGCCTGGGAGTCGGCGATCGTCTGGTTCTGGCACACCAGGCAGCGCAGTTCTGCGCTCAGGCGCTGGGCGCGCTCGTCCAGACGGGCTTCGTGCGGGGCCAGGCTGTCGGGCCGAGGCTCGGCTGGCGCATCGGCGGCCTGTGCCCAGCTGACCAGCCAGCTGCACAGCACGGCCGCGAACAGCCCGTGCATCCATCGAGGGTGTTCACGCACCTTGCAGCTCCTGGATGAGCGGTTGCAGGGTGTTGCGCCAGACCTCCGGGGTGATGGGCCCGGAGAGCTTGTGGCGCACGCGGCCTTGCTTGTCGATGACGAAGGTCTCCGGCACCCCGACCACGCCCAGGTCCAGGCCCGCACGGCCGTCCGGGTCGGTCACGGTCAGGCGATAGGGGTCGCCTTGCTGGGCCAGCCAGGCGCGCCCCGCCTCGGCCTGGTCCTGGTAGTTGAAGCCGATCAAGGGCACTTGGGCCTCGCGCGACAGGCCCATCAGCACAGGGTGTTCTTCCTTGCAAGAGGTGCACCACGACGCCCAGACATTGAGCAGCCACACCTGGCCTTTCATCTGCGCCGGGGCAAAGCGTGGGGCCTCGTCTGCGGCCAACTGGGGCAGCACGAAGGTGGGCAAGGCACGCCCGATCAGGGGCGACGGCAGCACTTCGCTGTGGCCATGTTGCAGCCCGCGGGCCAGCATGAAGGCCAAGGCGGCGAACAAGGCCAAGGGCAGGCCGAAGCCCAGCAGGCGGCCGAGGGAAAGACGGGGGCGTGGCGCACTCATGGCTGGACGGGATGGGGAGAAGGGGCCCAAGCAGGGGCATGGCTGGAGGGGGTGTCGGACGAGGTCGTGGCAGGCCCCGTCCCCACTTGCGCTTGCTGGACCCGCTGCCGGTAGCGGCGGTCGGACGCTGCCAGGCCACCGCCCAAGGCCATCAACAGGCAACCGGCCCAGACCCAGCCCATGAAGGGCTTGACCTGCACGCGCACGCCCCAGGCGCCGTCCGGCGAGGCTTCGCCGAGCGAGACGTAGAGGTCCCGCGTGAAGCCGCGGTCGATGGCGGCCTCCGTCATGGGCATGCGCTGCACGATGTACAGGCGCTTCTCGGGGTGCAGGGTGGCCACATGGCGCCCATCCCGGGTGACCTCGAAGGTGGCCCGCGCCGAGATGTAGTTGGCGCCCTTGCCCTTGGCCAGCGACGCGAAGTGGAAATCGTGGCCCGCCACAACGACGTGGTCGCCCTCCTTCAGGCTGGCATCCTGCGCATGGTCGACACCCTTGACCAGGGTGACGCCCGCCACGAACACGCCCACGCCCAGGTGGGCCGCGGCCATGCCCCACAGGCCCAGCGGCAAGGCCCGGGCGCGCGCCAGCCACGCGGTCTGGCCGGGCACGGCCACCCACCGACGGCGCAGCAATTGCAGCGTGCCCAGCGCGATCCACAGGCTCAAGAGCAGGCCCAGGGCGACGCCGAGGGACGCACGCGCCACCACGGCCACCGCGCCCGCCAGCACCAAGGCGGCCAGGGCCGGTGCGCGCAAGGTCTGCCAGGCCTGGGTCCACGAACCGCGCTGCCAGGCCACCACCGGCCCGAACACCATCAGCACCAGCACCGGCACCATCAGGGGCACGAAGACGGCCTCGAAATACGGCGGCCCCACGGAGATCTTGCCCAGGCCGAAGGCGTCCAGCGCCAGTGGGTACAGCGTGCCGAGCAGCACCGTGCCCGCCGTGACCAGCAGGAAGACGTTGTTGAGCAGCAGCAGGGATTCGCGCGACCACGCCGCGAAACGCACGCGCGGGCCATGGGCAGCATGGGGTGCCGCCACGGCCGATGCGCGCCAGGCGTACAGCCCGAGAGAGCCGCCGATCACCACCACCAGGAAGGCCAGGATGAACAGGCCCCGGCGCGGGTCGGACGCAAACGCATGCACCGAGGACAACACCCCCGAGCGAACCAGGAAGGTGCCCAGCAGCGACAGCGAGAACGCGAGGATGGCCAGCAACACCGTCCAGTGTTTGAAGCTGTCACGCCGCTCGCTGACCGACAGCGAATGGACCAGGGCCGTGCCCACCAACCAGGGCATGAAGGAAGCGTTTTCCACCGCGTCCCAGAACCACCAGCCGCCCCAGCCCAGCTCGTAATAGGCCCAGAAGCTGCCCAGCAGGATGCCCAGGGTGAGGAAGGCCCAGGCCAGCAAGGTCCAGGGTCGCGTCCAGCGTGCCCAGGTGGCGTCCAGCCGGCCGGAGATCAAGGCCGCGATGGCGAAGGCAAAGGCCACCGAGAAACCCACATAGCCCATGTAGAGCAAGGGCGGGTGGAAGACCATGCCCGGGTCTTGCAACAAGGGGTTGAGGTCGCGGCCATCGGCGGGTGCGGGCAAGCCGCGGTCGAAGGGGTTGGACGTCAGCAGCGTGAAGCTCAGGAAGCCCACGCCCACCAGGCCCAGCACGCCCAGCACCCGGGCCACCACGTCGGGCGGCAACTGCCGGCTGAAGCGCGCCACCGCCAGCGTCCAGCCGGCGAGCATCAACTGCCACAGCAGCAAGGAACCTTCGTGCCCCCCCCAGGTGGCCGCCACGCGGTAAGGCAGCGGCAGCAGGGAGTTGGCGTTGTGGGCCACATAGGCCACCGAGAAATCCTTGGCCACGAAGGCGTGCACCAGCAGTGCAAAAGCCAGCGCCACGAAAGCGAACTGACCCGCCGCCAAAGGGCGGGCCAAGGCCATCCAGCGGGCGTCCTGCCGCCAAGCCCCCCACAGTGGCAAGGTGCCCAACAAGGTGGCCAGGCCCAGGGCCAGGATCAGGGCGATCTGTCCGAGTTCGGGCGTCATGGCTGTGCCCCCGGGACTTGCGCGCGCGCCGCTTGCGCCTGCTTCAAGGCGTGCGCAGCTTCCGGCGGCATGTAGTTCTCATCGTGCTTGGCCAGCACCTCGTCGGCCACGAAGCGGCGCTCGGCGTCCAGCCGGCCTTGCGCGACCACGCCTTTGCCTTCCTTGAACAGGTCGGGCAACAGGCCTCGGTACTGCACGGTCACGCGCTGGGCCATGTCGGTGACCACGAAGCTGTGCGTCAGCCCGTCCGGCTGACGCTTCAGGCTGCCGGCCTCGACCATGCCCCCGATGCGAAAGCGCTTGGCGGCGGGGGCCTCTCCCTGCGTGACCTGGCTCGGCGTGAAGAAAAACACCAGGTTCTGCTGAAACGCCGACAGCACGAACCAGGCGCCCACGCCCAGGCTGAGCAAGCCCAGCAGGACGAGGCCCAAACGTTGGTGGCGCGGTTTCATGCGGAGGTCTCCTGAGCAGGGTGAGAAAGCTGAGATGGGTGAGGCGCATGAGCCAGGCGCACCTCGCTCAGCGCGGCACGCGTTTGCCGGGCGATGGACCACCACTCCAGCACCAAGGCGAGCAGCACAGCGCCAAAGGAGCCCCACACATACAGGCCGTGGCCACCCATGGCGACAAATTCTTGCCAGCTGTGCCAGTTCATGCGCGCGCTCCTTGCGCTGCCTGCGCCACGTTCGCCACCCCGGCCACCTCGGCCGCCCAGTCGGCGTGTTGCTCGCGCACCAGCACGATGGCGCGCAAGCGCTGCAGCACCGCCGCCACGGCACAGGCCCACAGCCCCACGGTGCACAGCAACATGCCGGTCAACATCGACGAGGCCATGGTCGGCGCCGACTGCAGGCTGACCGAGGCACCCTGGTGCAGCGTGTTCCACCACTTCACCGAGAAATAAATGATGGGCACGTTGACCACGCCCACCACGGCCAGCAGCGCTCCGGCCTGGTCGCCACGGCGCGGATCGTCGATGGCCGATTGCAACGCCATCACGCCGATGTACAGGAACAGCAAGATCAGCTCGGACGTCAGACGGGCGTCCCACACCCACCAGGTACCCCAGGTCGGCTTGCCCCACAGCGCGCCGGTCCACAAGGCCAGGAAGGTGAACAAGGCGCCAGTGGGTGCCAGCGCGCGGGCCAGCATGGCCGAAGCCCGCGTGTTGAGCACCCAGCCCAGCGCCGCCCAGAACGCCATCGCCACGTAGATGACCATGGACAGCCAGGCCGCAGGCACGTGCACGAAGATGATGCGGTAGGCCTCGCCCTGTTGGTGGTCGGTCGGCGCCACGAAAAAGCCCACATACAGCCCGGCCAGGGTGGCCAGCAAAGCCACCGCCAGCGCCCAGGGCACGATGCGCCCGGCCAGCGCGTGGGCCTGGCGTGGCGAGGACAGCGACAGCCAGCGCTGCTGCCAGCTGGGCCGGTGGCCGCGAGGCTGCGACGGCAAAGGCGGAGAAATGGAAGGAGGGTTGGCCACGTTCATGGATCTCTGGAATGGACGACAGGGGCGATGCGTTTCAATCGGCCGACAGGCGCAAGGCCATGGCCGCAGCCCAAGGGGCCAAGGCCAGGCTGGCGGCCAGCACGCCCGCCAGCAACTGCAGGTGGGCCGAGGCGCCCTGCCCGCTGGCCTGCGCGCTCACGGCGCCGGCCCCGAAAATCAGCACCGGGATGTACAGCGGCAGCACCAGCAACGCCACCAGCACGCCGCCGCCACGCAAGCCCAGCGTCAGCGCCGCACCGATGGCCCCGAGCAGGCTGAGCACCGGCGTGCCCAAGGCCAGGCTGGCCGCCAGCACGCCAATGGCATCCCAGGGCAGGTCGAACTGCAGCGCCAGCACGGGTGCCAGCAGCACCAATGGCAGGCCAGTGCTCAGCCAGTGCGCCACCACCTTGCCCAGCACGATGACGCTGAGGGGCTCGGGCGACAGCAGCATCTGCTCCAACGTGCCGTCCGCGTGGTCGAGGGCGAACAAGCGCCCCAGGGACAACAGCGTGGCCAGCAAGGCCGCCACCCACAGGATGCCGGGGGCCACCGTGCGCAAGGTCTCACGCTCCGGGCCCACACCCAATGGGAACAGGCTGCTCACCATCAGGAAGAAGCCCAGCGAGGCGGCCACGTCCGACCGGCGCCGAAACGCCAGCAGCAGGTCCCTTTGCAGCACGGTCCACCACACACGTCCCATCACACCGCCTCTGCCGCCTCGGCCTGCTCAGCGGCACCCAGGTGCCAGGTCTGTGCGCGGCGGGCGGGCACGCTCTGGCCCTGGTGGGTCGTATAAATCAGCATGGCGCCCTGCGCCAGGCGCTGCGCCAGCAAGGCCGTGAGCTGCGCCACCGAGGCGGCGTCCAGGGCATTGAAGGGCTCGTCCAGCACCAGCAGGCCGGGCGCGCCGTGGCCCACGGGCAAGGCCAACCGGGCCAGCACCGCGCGGCGCTTCTGGCCTTGCGACAAGGTGCGTGCCGGTGCGGCGACGGCACGCGGATCCAGGCCCAGCGCCTGCAAGGCCTGCGCGGCTTGCGCTTCGCTGCATGGGCGCCCTGCCAGGGCTTGCGCCACGCGCAGGTTCTCCAAGGCACTGAGGTCGTCCTTGAGGCCCGCGGCATGGCCGATGTAGCGCAGCTCGGACCGCCAGGCCGTGCCATCGCGGCGCACCGGCCGGCCGCGCCACAGCAGCTCGCCTGCCAGCGGTTCGATCAGGCCGCAGAGCGTGCGCAACAGGGTGGTCTTGCCGCTGCCGTTGCGCCCCGTCACGCGCAGAGATTCGCCCTCACCGAGCGCGACATCCAGGTCACTGAACAAGGGGTGAACACGTGCGTGGGGCCCTCGCCCTCCGGCGAGGCCGATGGCCTGCAACATCATCTTTACCTAACCTGGGTGTGGGTCTTTCAACAGCTGTGTGCACTGTATCGAGCAGCCCATCTGGCACCAAGGAAGGATTCGGTAGATGCATATGCGTGCAGGCCGTCAACGCTGTTTCGGGTCACTGCACGCACAGGGTCAGGGCCTCACTTGGCCGCGAAGCAGTAGAAGTAGCCGGCGCCGCCGGTGCTCACCAGCTTGGGCTGGCTGCAACCACGGCTGACGTGGGCCGAGTTCCACGACAGGGCCGTGTGCACGCCGCCGGTGCGGTCGAAGTGACCGACCTGCACGCCACCGTCTTCCGCGCTGCTCGTGTAGTTCTTGCAGGTGCGGTCGGTGAGCTCGTTGACGAAGGCACGGCCATCGGGCTGCGAGCCGGTCAGGATGTCGTGCTCGTTGGGCGTGTCGCCCGCGCGCTTGACCGACTGGCCTTGCTCGGTCAGGGCGGTGGTCCAGTTCACGGCGTTGCCGATGCGGGACTCTTCCAGATCATCACCGTGCAGGTGGCCCACGTTGCGGGCGATCAGGGCGCCCTTGACGTTGAACCACGGGCCGGTGCCGATGCGGTCGCGCGCGTGGATGGCGGGCTTGCCGTCCCAGGACTGGGTGCTCAGGTAAGCGCGCCAGGTCTTGTTGCCAGCGCCCACGGCCGCGGCCAGCTTCTGACAGTGCGCATCGGCACCGGCCAGGCCACCGAGGTCGGCGCCCTTGCCCGAACCCACGCTGGTCACGAAGAAGCTGAAGGGGCCGACCTCGCGGTTGGCCGGCAGCGGGGCCGTGGCCGGTGCGGTGGGTGCCGTGGTCTGGGCCAGAGCAGCGCCCGACAGGGCCAGCAGCGCCAGGCTGCTCAGGAGTTTGCGGTGTGCTTGCATCGCCTCAGTCCTTCTTGCGGAAGTCGTCATGGCAGGCCTTGCACGTGCCTTGCAGCTTGCCCAGCTGGGCCTTGACCGCGGCCACATCGCCCACGGCGGCGACCTTGGCCAGCTCGTTGGCTTCCTTGTTGAAGGCAGCGGCCACTTCACCGGCTTTCTTGTCGGTGAACAGCTCGGGCTTGACGGTGGTTTCGTGCCAGCCCTTGCCGGTTTCGGTGCCCGGCGCAAAGAGCGCGCCCAGGCCGGAGTTGGCCAGCGCGGCGATGGTGTTGGACGCCTTGATGACGTCTTCCTTGTTGTAGGTGCCGTCCACGTTGGCTTTGACGCGGCCGGTGTTCCAGGCCAGGACCTGGTAGGCCGACTGTCGCCACTTGATGAGTTGCTCGGGCTTGGGCGCCTGTTGTGCCACGGCGGTGCCGGCAGCGGCCACGGTGGCCACGGCCAGCGCAACGGCCAGCAGGGGTTTCAAACGCAGGTTCATGGTGTTTCCTTGGGGCTGGGGGTGGAGAGGGGATTCAGGTGCGCAGGTGCGCGTTGAAGAAGGCCACGGTGCGTTGCCAGGCCAGCGAAGCGGCAGCCGCGTCGTAGCGGGGCGTGGTGTCGTTGTGGAAGCCGTGCTGGGTACCCGGGTAGGTGTGGGCCTCGTAGCGCACCTTGGCGGCCTTGAGGGCCGCCTCATAGGCTGGCCAGCCGGCGTTGATGCGCTCGTCGTTGGCGGCGTACTGCAGCAGCAGCGGTGCGCGGATGCGGGCGGCGTCTTCCGCCGAGGGCTGTCCCCCGTAGAAGGGCACGGCCGCGCCCAGCTTGGGCAGTTGCGTGGCCAGGAAGTTCGACACGCTGCCGCCGTAGCAAAAGCCCACCGCCCCCAACTGGCCATTGCCCTGCGGCAGGGCCTGGAGGTAGGCTGCGGCGGCCAGGAAGTCCTGGCGCGTCTTGGCCTGGTCCAGCTTGGGGAAGAGCTCGCGGGCCTTGTCTTCGTCGCCCGGGTAGCCGCCCAGGGGGAACAAGGCGTCGGGTGCGAACGCGATGAAGTTCTCCAGCGCCAGGCGCCGGGCCACGTCTTCGATGTGCGGGTTCAGCCCGCGGTTCTCGTGCACCACCAGCACCGTGGGCAGCTTGGCTTTGGCCTCGCTGGCGCCCACAGGCTGCACCAGGTAGCCGCGCACCGTGCCGTACCCCTGCGGCGAGGTGATCTCGACGTGGCGCGCCAGCAAACGGCTGTCATCGCCCTTGACCTGCTGGGCGTGAGCGAAGTTGGGGCTGAGCTCGGCCAGCAAGGCTTCGGCAGCCACGATGCCCGCCGTGTACTTGGCGGCCGACTGCAGGAAGCCACGCCGCTCCAGCAGGCCGTGGACGTACTGGTCGAACAGGCGCATGACTTCGGGCGGGTAGTCCGCGGCGGTCTTGCGCTTGGCTTGGGACGGCACCTTGTTGCTGGCGTTGCTGCCGGTGCGGGTGTGGCCGCTGGACGGTGTGCTCATGTCGCTGTCTCCTCGGGATGGGCTCGGGATGGCTCAGGATTTCCGCGCTGCGGCCTTGGCGCGCAGGTTCTGCACGATGTCCAGGGCCTGCTGCACATTGGCATCGGGCGACACCCCACCGACGGTGGCAGCGATGCGGCCATCCGGCGTGACGATGAAGGTGGTGCGGTCGGTGCGGGCGTGGTCGATCTCGACGCCGCGCGTGTCCTTGCGGCCCGCCGGGATTTCGGTGACGCTCAGGTCGAAGGCGCGCGCCACCCGGCCATCGGCATCGGAGGCCACGGGGATCTTGCCGGCGCAGTACTGCGGATCGGCCGAGAAATCGTTCAGTCGGGAGATGCTGTCCAGCGAGACGCCCACGATGGTGGCGCCAGCCGCCGCGAATTTCTCGACGTTGCTGGCAAAGGCGTGCGCCTGGATGTTGCAGCCGGCCGTGAAGGCCGAGGGGTAGAAATACACCACCACCGGGCCCTTCTTGAGCGCGTCCTTCAGCGTGTAGCTGAAAGCCTTGCCGGCCTGTGAGGCCTGCAGCTTGAAGTCGGGGGCGGCATCGCCTTCTTTCAGCGCGGCCTGGGCGGGCACGGCGCTCAGCAGGGCTGCGGCGGCCAGGGCTGCGGCAACGGTGTTCAGGAACGGGTTCGTCATATTGGGTGCTTTCAATGGGGGCATCACTGGCTGGCCAGGTGCGTGGCCAGGGCTTCGATCTCGGCGTCGCTCAAGGGTGACAAGGCCTTGTTCATGACGCCATCGGGGCTGTTCTTGCGGTCGCCAGAGCGCCAGTCGCGCAACTGCTTGTCCAGGTAGCGCCATTCCTGGCCGGCAATGCGCGGGGCCAGTGCTGCGCCCTTGGCCTGCGGGCTGTGGCAGCTGGCACAGGCCAGTACGCCGCGCGTGGCATCGCCCTGCTCATAGAGGCGCTGACCGATGGCCGAGGCGGTGGCCGCTTTCGGGTCGGGCTCGCCCTTCATCACCGGCAGGCTGGCGAAGTAGGCCGAGATGTCGCGCACGTCCTCGTCGCTGACGCTGCGCGCCATGATGGCCATCTGGTCGTGCTTGCGCGCGCCGGACCGGAAGTCCCGCATCTGCTTGAGGAGGTAGGCGGCGTCCTGGCCCGCCAGCTTGGCGAACTTGCCTTCGGGCCCGTTGCCATGCCCAGCGCCTTGTCCGTCGATGCCGTGGCACTCCTGGCAGCGCTCGCTGTCGATCTTCTCGCGCCCCAGCACGGGGTTGCCTTGCTGAGGAGGGGTCGGGGGGGCACTCACTTTCGGCACCGCAGCAGCCTTTGCCGCCCACGCCGCCATGGGCCACACAGCACCCCACACCGGCACGAACAACAGCACAGACAACACGGCACCCATCGTTTGGTTCACAACTTGGTTCGGCAAAACACACCCTCAGGACTTCTTGTAGAAGGTGTGGCAGGTGCGGCAGGTGCGCGACAAGGTCGTGGCCGAGTCAGACGCCGTGCCGAAATCCTTGGTCGCCACCGACTTGACGATGGCTTCGGACAACTCACGGCTCTTGCGCGACAGGTCCACGGCATCGGGCGCATCGCCCTTGGCCACGAAATGCGCCTCCACCTTGCCGAACAGCGCCTGCAACTCCTTGGCGTCCGAGGTGCTGCCGGGGGCGTTCTGCGTGGCGATGTTCGAGGCCAGGCTCTTGTTGGTGTCCTCGATGGTCTGCATCAGGTCCATGTCCAGCTCGGTGTCGGCGGCGCGAACGCCTCCGAACACCGCAGCCAGCAGGGCCAGCGCGACCCAGGTCTTGCGGGCTCCTTGCAGCATCAGGCCAGGATCTCCTTGATGACCTTGCCGTACACCACGGTCGGGCGCTCGGAACGGCCGTTGTTGATGAAGGTGGTCTTGAGGTGGTCCAGGCCCATCAGGTGCAGCACGGTGGCGTGCAGGTCGTAGGTGTCCACGGCCTTGTCCTTGTCGGCCACTTGCAGGCCCACCTCGTCGGTCTCGCCATAGGTGAAGCCCGCCTTGAGGCCACCGCCGGCCATCCACTGGGTGTAGCCCCAGGGGTTGTGGTCGCGGCCGGTGCCGCTTTCGCCCCAGGAGGTGCGGCCGAACTCGGAGGTCCACACCACCAGGGTGCTGTCCAGCAGGCCGCGCTCCTTCAGGTCGTGCAGCAGGCCGGCGATGGGCTTGTCCACCATGCGGGCCATGACCGCGTGGTTGGCGTCCAGCTCGCTGTGGGCGTCCCAGCTCTGGCGGTCGATGTCCACGCCTTCGGGGAAGCCCGAGACCACCTGCACGAAGCGCACACCGCGCTCCACCAGGCGGCGGGCGCGCAGCAGCACCTCGCCGTAGCTCTGGCTGGTCTTGTCGTTCAGGCCGTAGAGCTCCTTGGTGGCGGCGGTTTCCTTGCTGATGTCCACCGCGGCAGGCGCAGCGGCCTGCATGCGGTCGGCCAGCTCGTAGGACTGCAGGCGGGCCTTCAGCTCGGTGTCGTGCGGGTAGCGGTCGGCACCGAGCAGGTTCAGGCGCTTGAGCAGGTCCAGCGAGGTGCGTTGCTGCACGGCGTTGCGCAGTTCCGGGCGCTCCAGGTACAGGATCGGGGAATCACCCGGGCGGAAGGCCGTGCCCTGGTAGACGGCCGGCAGGAAACCTGCGCTCCAGTTGACCGAACCGGCCGAAGGCTCGCGGTCGCCGTTGTAGAGCACCACGTAGGACGGCAGGTCGGGGTTGGCCGAGCCCAGGGCGTAGTTGATCCAGGCGCCCAGCGAGGGACGGCCCGGGTTCAGGTCACCCGTGTTGAGCTTGAGGATGGAAATGTCGTGGGTGGCGCCCACGGTGGTGCTGGACTTGATGAAGGTCAGCTTGTCGGCCTGGGTGGCCAGGTTGGGCAGCAGGTTGGAGAACCACGCACCGCTTTCGCCATGCTGCTTCCAGGTGCGTTCGTTGGACGCGTACAGCTTGCCCACGCCGCCCTGCGTGCTGGTCTTGATGCCCTTGAGGAAGGAGGCAGGCACCGGCTGGCCGGCCAGCTTCTGCAGGTCGGGCTTGTGGTCGTACAGGTCCAGCGTGGAAGGCGCGCCGTTCTGGTGCAACCAGATCACCGACTTGATCTTGGCGGGAAACTGCGGCGCCTTGGTCGCCAGCGGGTCCAGCAGCTCGGCCGCGGTGGCGGCACTGACGTGGCCGATGCCGGGGATGAAACCGCCCAGGGCGGCGCCACCCAGGCCCAGGCCGGCTTGGCGCAAAAAGGCGCGACGTTGATCGTTGCTCATGTGTGTTCCTTGTCTTCGTTCAATCGATGTGTTCAAAAATCGGGCTCAGAACCGGTAGGCGAAGCTGTTCGAGTTCGCCACCGTGTGCACCAGGTCCACGAAGGCGGCGGAGCGCACCGGGTCGTAGTTCTTGGTGTCCTTCAGGCCCTGGGGCACGGCCACTTCGAACTTGCCGGTGGCGACCTTCTGGCGGATGGCGATCTGCTGCTCGGCGAGGAACTGCTTGAGGGCAGCACGCTCGGTCTTGCTCGGGTCACGGGCGAACAGGATTTCGTACACGCGGCTGAGCTGGGCGTCTTCGCTCGGGCCGGCTTCGTTGATCACCCGGCCTGCCAGCGCCTGGCTCCAGTCAAAGACGATCTCGCTGTTGAAGAGCGTCAGGGCCTGCAGCGGCGTGGTCGTCACGTCCCGCTTGTGGTGCGGGTTGTTCGGGTTGGCCGGGTCAAAGCTCTGCGTGATCGGGTACGGGAAGCTGCGGCGCGTGAACACATAGATGCTGCGGCGGTGCCAGTCTTCCTTGTTCTCCGAGACCGTCCAGGCGCGGTTGCCGGCGAAGTCTTGCGACTTGCCCACATCGCCGACCTTCAGCACGGGCGGGAACACCGACGGGCCACCGACCTTGTCCACCAGCAAGCCCGATGCGTACAGCAGCGAGTCACGGATGACTTCGGCCTCCAGGCGCTTGCGGGGGTAAACCGCCAACAGCTTGTTCTCCGGGTCGGCCTTCGCCACCTCGACGCGCTCGTCGGATGCCTGGCGGTAGGTCGCCGACAGCAGGATCTCGCGGTGCAGCTTCTTGACGCTCCAGCCGTTCTCCACGAAGCGCGACGCCAGGTGGTCCAGCAACTCGGGGTTGGTGGGCTTCTGACCAGCGCGACCGAAGTCGGCCACGGTCGGCACGATGCCCTTGTCGAAGTACTGGGCCCACACGCGGTTGGCGTAGACGCGGGCGGTCAGCGGGTTGCTGTCGCTGCTCAGCCACTGGGCCAGCGCGGTGCGGCGACCCGAGGACTTGTCCGTCGGCGTGATGGCGACCTCACCCTTGCCCCCCCACAGCGCCGGGATGGCCGGGTTCACCGCTTCCAGCGGACGCTCGTGGATGCCACCGAAGCGCACATGCGTGGCCGGCACGTCCTTGTTCGTCAGCTCGAAGGCCGTGGTCAACCAGGTGCTGCCCTTGGCGGGGCGCAGCTTGTCGAACTTCTTGAGCTCGGCCTGCAGCGCCTGGTACTGCTTCCACTTCTCGACGTTGTCGGGGTTGTGGTCGGCGCGGTCTTTCTCCTCGGCGGTGTTGCGCAGGTACTGGACGATTTCGTTGTCGGACGCGACGGCCTGCTTGCGCCAGTTCACCCACTTGTCCAGCGCGGTCCACTCGCCCTCAGGCTTGAAGATGGCGGCGCGGCTGTCGTCGAGGTAGCGCTCGTTGTAGTACTTGCGACCGGCCTCGCGCACCGTGTCCAGGATGGCTTTCTGCTTGGCGCGGATGTCCTTGGTGGCTTCCTGGTAGGCGGCCTGGACCTTGAGGAACTCCTTGTCGTAGTCGCTCTCGGTGCCCTGGGCCAGCGGCGTCTTCTCGTTGAAGGCGGTGTTGGCGAAGAAGGCCTGCAGCTGGAAGTATTCCTTCTGGCTGACGCGGTCCGCCTTGTGGTTGTGGCAACGGGCGCAACCGATGGTGCTGGACAGGAAGGTCTCACCGACCAGGTCGGTCATGTCGGTTTCGATCTGGTACTTGCGCTGCACCAGGTCGCGCGAGTTGAAGTTGTCCGGGTAGCCGGCCAGGAAACCGGTGGCCACACGCGCCTCCTGGCTGTCGGGCCACAGCTCGTCACCCGCGACCTGTTCCTGGATGAAGCGCGAGAAAGGCTTGTCCTGGTTGAAGGCGTTGATGACGTAGTCGCGGTAACGCCAGTTGTTCGGGCGGGTGTTGTCGTTCTGGAAGCCCGTGCTGTCGGCGTAGCGGGCCAGGTCCAGCCAGCGACGGGCCTGGCGCTCACCGAAGTGATGCGAGGCCAGCAGGCGGTCCACCAGCTTCTCGTGGGCCTGAGGCGACTTGTCGTTGACAAAGGCCTTGATCTCCTCCGGCGTGGGCAGCAGGCCCCAGGCGTCCAGGGTGGCGCGGCGGATGAAGGTGGCGCGGTCCGCTTCCGCCGACGGCTTCAGCCCGGCAGCTTCCTGCTGGGCCAGCACGAAGGCGTCGATGGGCGCACGCACCCACTTGCGGTTTTGAACCTGAGGCACCACTGGCGCCTTGACAGCCTGGTAAGGGCTCCAGCGCGCAGATGTGGTGGCAGATGTGGATTTGGCCGAAGGCTCAGCCTGAGGGGTTTCGGCAGCATGCAAAGAAACGGCCACGAGACCGGCAGCGGCAGAAACAAGCCATTTGTTATTCATTTTCAAACCCTCCAGATGCGATACGCGAAAATTTCATTTGCTTGCTTTCCTGGGACATATCAAACAACCCAAAATTGGCCCGAAACCTCTGGATGACAGCCCATGAACTGCCCGGATGAATCGGATGCTGGGGCAGGCAAACGCAAGTGCTGTGCCAATTCAGGCAGAAATTTCACACAGCACGTCACTCATCGCAAGTCATTGATTCAAAAGATTATTTGTGAAAATCATGTGCACATGAGATCCCCTCATGGAAGCCCTGAAAGAGGGCCCATGACGGAGAAAGTTGAATCCTCAACACATGGCATGCTGAAAAATCAGCACCACGCTTTGCATAAATCAACACAAGGGCCACAAAACTCCAAAATCACCCTGCAAATTGGCTGGCACAAACCCTGCAATGGAATGGATTCTCAAAATCCAAGACAGCCTTCGACACAGGAGTTATCAAGGTGCCCTTTCAGAAAAAAACACAGGTGGCCATCGCGGCGCTGATCGCGCTGAGCAGCGTCACCGCCCAGGCCCAGTCCAACAACGAAGTGCAGGCCCTCAAGAGCACGGTGGAAGAACTTCGCCGGCAGATCGACGAGTTGCGTGGCCTGGTGAAGCAAGCGCCCGCGGCACAGAGCGCACCGGCCGCGCCCGCCGATGACGAAGCGCCGGAAAGCGTCGATGCGCGCACGCCCGCCTCCAAGGCCGACATCCAGGGCTTGCGCACCGACCTGGAGAACTACAAGTACGACCAGTCGCGCCTGCAGGAGCGCAACATCCCCAGCGTGGCCCGCAACACCCGCATCGGCGGCAGCATCACCTTGGGCTATGACAAGCGCACACCGGCCTTCCAGGTGGGTGACAGCCAAACCACCACCGCCACGGCCGCAGCCCCGGGCGAGACACGCAAGAACGGCTTCCGCTCCCCGTCGATCGCGCTGAACTTCTCGGGCAACCTGTACCGCGACTACGCCGAAGGCAGGAACCTGACCTACCGACTGGCCCTGTCGGCGGCCAATGCCTCGGGCAACAACGGCAATTCGCAGGTCAACGTGACCGATGCGTGGATCCGCTACAGCTACGAACCCGCCACCGGCAACCTGGAAGACCGCCTGGGCACCGTGACCCTGGGTCAGCAGCCCGTGCCCTTCGGTCTGGATGCGCCGGCACTGGACCCCGAAGTCCGTGCCGTGATCAACAGCGCCCTGTTCGTCTCAGGCCTGGACCTGGGCACCCGCCAGATCGGTTTGCTGGCACAAGGCGACTTCGACCCCTACGTTGACTTCACCAACAACTACCGCGCGCCGCTGCTGTCGTACGCCGTGGGCTTCTTCAACGGCAACGGACCGAACAAGAACGACAACAACTCCATGCGCGACTGGATCGGACGCGTGGCCTACACCTTGCCGGTGGACTACACCAGCTGGTTCCGCCAACTGCAGTTCGGTGTGTCGCTCTACAAACGCTTCCCGACGATTGCCACCACCGCCTCGTCCACATCGCTGTTGGGCCACCGCGGAGAGCAAAGCATCAAGGGCTTTGACATCAACTGGACCCACCTGCCCTTCTCGATCGCCTACGAATGGGCCTACGGCAAGACCGAAATCGCATCGTCGGCCGCCACGCGCCTGGTCAATCCGGACGATTACAAGCGCGGCGTGGGCCAGTACATCAACCTGGGCTACACGTTCGGCGAACAGTTCCTGGCCAGCTCGCGCAACCAGGGCAAGTTCGACGACTTCTGGCCCACGTCCTTCCAGGCCTTCCTGCGCGCCGACACCTATGACCCGAACCGCGCTGACAAGTCGCGCAAAGACCGCCAGTTCCGCACCACGCTGGGCCTGAACGTCTTCTTCGCCGAGACCACGCGCTTCCAGATCAACTACTTCAAGGACCGCAACCAGAACGGTGTGGACAACCTCGGCCAGAACACCACGACCGTTCCCAAGCGCGCCAACGGCCTCCAGGCCCAGTTCGTCGCCGCCTTCTGACCCATTCACCTCACTGGAGACCCTCTACATGCAACGTCGTTCCTTCAGCACCCTCCTGGCCTCTGGCCTGGCTGCTCCGGCCCTGATCGGCCTGTCCACCGGCACCGCCCGCGCACAAGCCAATGGCAAGCCCACCACCATCCGCATCGGCTTCCCCGGCGCCGGCACCGGTGGCCGCCCCCTGCCCACGTCCGGCTTCACTGCCAACGTGGTGTTCCGTGGCGACCTCGAACAAGAGTTCGCCGCCGACGGCATCAAGATCGAATGGAAGTACTACGTGGGCGCCGGCCCGGCCTTGAACGAGGCCTATGCCAACGGCCTGCTCGATTTCTGCTTCGGCCACGGCGACCTGCCGTTGATCGTGGGCCGCTCGACCGGCCTCAAGCACAAGATCCTGCTGTCTTCTGGCCGCGGCGGTGACGTCTACTTCATCACCCCGGCAGCCTCCAGCGCCAAGAGCCTGTCCGACCTCCAAGGCAAGACCTTGTCGGTGCAAAAGGGCACCGCCGGCCAGCTGACGATGTACCGCTTCCTGGACAAGTACGGTTTCAAGGAACCCGAAAAGCAGTTCCGCATCATCAGCCAGATCCGCGACGACCGCGTGGCCGCGCTCTCCACCGGTGACGTGCATGGCGCCATCGAAACGCCGTTCGGCCTGGAGGCCCGTGGCGTGGCCAAGCGCCTGGCCGAAATTTTCGATGACCCGATCATCAACCGCCCTGGCACCTTGTGGGTGGGCGAGGCCTTCGAGCAAAAGTACCCCGAGCTGGTGCAGCGCATCGTCAACCGCGTGATCAAGACGGCCCACTGGAGCTCGCAAGAAGGCAGCCGCGAGACCCAGTACCAGTACTGGACCCGCTCGGGCGTGAACACCTACATCGACAACAAGCAGACCTGGGACCGCACCAAGGACTTGCGCACGCGCCACAACCCGCTGCTCGATGAGTACTACACCGCGTCCATCCAGCGCTCCATCAACGAGATCAAGGGCTACCGCCTGTCTCGCCGCGATGTGAGCCTGGAAGGCTGGATCGAGCCCAAGTACCTCAACAACGCGCTGCGCGAGCAAAAGCTGGAGACGTTCTGGCCCACCCAGGACGCCACCGGCAAGTACACCCGCACCTGATCCCAGCCTGACCCCCGCGTTCCCAGGAGATTCCCACCATGGCCGTGTCCAGCGACGACATCGCGATCTTTCCGCCGGAGCCCGCAGCCGCGTCTGCGCTGCCCCTCCAGCGGAGCTTCCCTCAACCCCAGGCCACGCCGGCTTCGGCCGGGGTCTGGCGGCAACGCACCGTCCACGGTGCGGCCTGGCTGGCGACCTTTCTCGGGAACGTGGCCTTGGGCCTGATCCTGCCGGCACTGCTCTGCGGTTTGTGGTGGACGGCGGCCGACCGCCACTGGATCGCAGAGCAGATCCTGCCCTCGCCGGCCTTCGTGTGGGAATCCTTCGGGATCGTGTGGAACAGCGGCGAGTTGCAAGGACACGTCGGGCACAGCGCCCGGCGTGCCGCCCTGAGCCTGCTGATCGGCGGCGGCTTCGGCCTGCTGCTGGGCTTCGCCATGGGCCTGTCGGAACGCGTGAAGGCTTACGTCTTCCCGAGCTTCAACGCCCTGGCCCAATTGCCCGTGCTGGGCTGGATCCCGCTGCTGATCATCTTCGTGGGCATCGAGGAGGGGCTGAAACTGTCGGCGATTTCGATCGCCGTGGTGGTGCCCGTGGCGCTGAGCACGCTCAACGGCATCGCCAACATCCCTGGCGCGCTGCTGGAGGTGGGCCGCGTGTACCAGTTCGGTGCCTGGCAGACCCTGACCCGCATCGTGCTGCCGGCCACCACGCCCGCGCTGTTCACCGGCCTGCGCCAGGGCGTGATGCAGGCCTGGCTGACCACCATCTTCGTGGAGCTGCTGTCCTCCAGCGAGGGCCTGGGCTTCTTCATGTCCTACAGCCGCTCGCTCAGCCAGATCGACATGGTCATCGTCTCGATGCTGGCCATCGGGGTGCTGGGCATCGTGATCGAGCTGGCCTTGCGCCTGATCGAGTCCCGTCTGCAAGGCTGGCGCCGCAACGCTTTCTGATCGCCCTCACGACCGCACAGACCATGCCCAACACAAGCACCACCCCCACACCCCGGTTCGACTGGCGACCTTGGCGAGGATGGGTTCTGCCCACCGCCTTCATCGCCCTGTGGTTCATCGCCACCCAGCTGCACTGGGTCAACACCCGCCTGATCGTGCCGCCGCAAGGCGTCGTGACCACCGCGATCCAGGAACTGCAGCAGTCGTCGTTCTACGAAGGCGTGGCGCAGAGCCTGTGGCGCGACCTGTCGGGCTTCGCCATCGGCGCGCTGGCCGGCGTGGCCGTGGGCACGCTCATCGGCGTGTCCAGGCTGGCCGACAAGCTCATCGGCCCGACCTTCCACACCCTGCGCCAGATCTCGCTGTTCGCCTGGTTGCCGTTGCTGTCGGCCATCCTCGGCACGGGCGACCCGGCCAAGGTCATCTTCATCGCGTTCTCGGCGTTTTACCCGGTCGTCCTGGGCACGCTCGAAGGCGTCAAGGGCGTGACGCAGGCACACGCCGAGGTGGCGCGGGTCTATCGCTTCACGCCGTGGCAGACGCTGCGCCGTCTGGTGTGGCCGGCCGCCGCGCCGCAGATCCTGGGCGGCTTGCGCCTGGGCCTGATCTACGCCTGGCTGGCCACCATCGGCGCGGAGTTCCTGCTGGTCAACGACGGCCATGGCATCGGCAACATCGTCTTCAAGGGCCGCAATGCCTTCAACGTCGAACTGATCCTCTTCGGCCTGCTGGCCATCGGCACCGTCGGCGTGGTGTTCAACCGCCTGGCCACCCTGGCCGAAGCCCGCTTGCTGCACTGGCGCGCACCGCAACGCCGCTGAAACGCCGCTGAGCCGTCACCGCCCTCTTTTCTGTCACGCACCGTTTTTCACCAGGAGCCGCCCATGTCTCACGCAGGCACCATCGACATCCAACAACTCCACAAGCAGTACGAGGTCAAGGGCGAGCCCTTGAAGGTGCTGCAAGACATCAACCTCTCGATCCGGCCGGGCGAGTTCATCAGCATCGTCGGCTCCAGCGGCTGCGGCAAGTCCACCTTGCTGCGCTTGCTGATCGGGCTGGAGTCGGGCTACAGCGGCAAGCTGCTGCTCGACGGCAAGCCCATCCAGGGCACCAGCCTGGAGCGCGGCATCGTCTTCCAGGAGCACCGCCTCTTCCCCTGGCTGAACGTCGAGCAGAACGTCGCGCTCGGCCTGCTGAACGCGCCTGGCACGCCCTCCGAGAAGGACCGCAGCGTCAAGGAGCACATCGCGCTCGTGGGCCTCAAGGGCTTCGAGACGGCCTACCCCTACCAGCTCTCGGGCGGCATGTCGCAACGCGTCGCCATCGCACGCGCCCTGGTCAACCGCCCCGAGGTGCTGCTGCTCGACGAGCCCTTCGGCGCCCTCGACGCCTTGACCCGCACCCGCCTGCAGCAGGAACTGCAGCGCATCTGGCAGGCCGAGGGCATCACCGCCATCCTGGTGACCCACGACGTGGAAGAAGCCGTTTACCTGGGCGACCGCATCGTGGTGATGGAGCCCCGCCCTGGCCGCATCAAGCGCATCGTCGATGTGTCGCTGGCCCGCCCGCGCGACCGCGCCAGCGCCGAGTTCGTCGCCATCAAGGACGACGTGCTCAGCGAGTTCAACCACGAAATCAACCACGCCACGGTGGCGGAACGGCTGGAGCGCTCCAGCGACCCGCTGGCCGCTTGAGCCTGCTTTCCATTCCATGCCCTGACGCTGTCATCTCTTTCGCTGTCATCACTTCGCTTTACTTTTCTTCCCCGACACCATGCAACGTTTCCAACACACCGCCATCGCCCTGCTGTCCACCGCCGTGCTGAGCCTGCCCGCCATGGCGCAGAACGCGCCTGCAGCCCCCGCCACAGCGGCCTCGGCCAGCGCCTATGTGGCACCGCCCTGGACCTACAAGACCCAGCAACTCAGCCGCAACGACGTGGACAAGCTGCTGGGCAACCCCAAGAAGCTGCTGATCATCGACGTGCGCCGCCCGGACGAGCTCGGCAAGAACGGCAGCTTCCCCGTTTACCTCAGCGTGCAGATCAAGGACCTGCCCGAGGCGCTGGCGTACATCCCCAAAGACCGCGTGATCCTGACCGTCTCCAACCGCGCCCACCGCGCCGGCGCTGCCGGTGACCTGCTGAGCAGCAAGGGCTACAAGGTGGCCGGCGCCGTCGGTTCGCTGGACTACGCCGAAGCCGGGGGCAGCATCGCCAAGATCACGCCGCCGCCTGCACCGGCCACTTCGGCGACCACCCCGGCGACCACCCCGGCGGCCACGGTTCCCGCTGCCGGCCCCGCCGCCTCGCGATGAGCCGCAGCGCCTTGTCCGGTGACGCGCTCACCCACCGGGTGCGCGTCTGGGATGCCCCCCTGCGGGCCTTCCACTGGTTGCTGCTGGCCGCCGTGGCTGCGGCCATCGCCACCGGCCTGCTGGGCGGTGAATGGATGGTCTGGCACGGCCGCGCTGGCATCGCCATCGTGGGCCTGATCGCCTTCCGCCTGGCCTGGGGGGTTCTGGGTTCGGAGACGGCGCGCTTCGCGCAGTTCCTGCCCGGCCCTGGTGCCCTGTGGGCCTACCTGCAAGGTCGGTGGCAAGGCATCGGACACAACCCGCTGGGGGCCTTGTCCGTGGTGGCGCTGCTGGGCCTGCTGGCCGCGCAAGTGGGCACCGGTCTGTTCAGCAACGACGACATCGCCTTCGCAGGCCCGCTGTCGGCGCGAGTGGACGAGGAGCTCGTCCAGAGCCTGACGGGTTGGCACCATCGCCTGGTCAATGGCCTGTACGCGTTGATCGCCCTGCACGTGGGCGCCATCGGCTTCTACGCCGTGGTCAAGCGCCTGCGCCTGGTGCCTGCGATGGTGACGGGCTGGCAAGAGGTGCCGCGCAGCCAACTGGGCCCACGCCCGGCCCATGCCGGGGCATTCGCCGTGGCGCTGTCCTTGGGCTTGCTGGCTGGCTATGCCGCCAGTGGCGAATGGCAGAACGGGTTGCAGAGCGCCCCATCGACGTCGGCGACGTCGGTCACCGCACCGACCTCCGATGCCAGCGCTCAGGCGGCACAGCCCGGCAGCGCGGCGGCATCGGCCTCATCCGGCACGGCCACAGCAGCGCCAGCCTGGTGAGCGGACATCACCACACAGCGTGACCCCAAGCCAAAGCGGCTTCGCCTTTCCAGGTGAAGCCGCTTTCGTTGGTGCGACGGTGAGGCGTGCGGGGCAAGCGATCGATCAAGCGATCGATGCCGACGAGGCGTTGGCCTCTGCAGTCTCAGCCTGCAAATCGTCCCCCTGCAGCAAGCCGTGGCGCTTGAGCTGGGTGCGCATCATGTTGCGGGTGATGCCCAGCAAGCGCGCAGCGCGCACCTGGTTGCTGCCCGCGTGGGCAAAGGCCGTGTGCACCAGGGTGGATTCGACCGTGTCGAACAGATCGGGCCAACCGGCGTCCAGCAGGGCCTGGCAGGCCGATTGCAGCAAGGCCAGACCGGCAGAGGGCTCAAAGACACCGGCCGCCGATGCCACGGATGCCCCTGCGCCCACAGCTGCGCCGGCAGCCGGCACAAACGCGCTCGGCGCGTGCCGATCGTGCGCATCCGCCGTCCCGCCAGAGCCCAGCCCTCCCACACGCAACACCGAGGCATCGGCGGCCTGTGCGGGCCGGTTGGTCAGGGGCAGCAGGCGGATGTCGTGGGGCTCGATGGTCTGGTCGCGGCAGACGATGAGGGCGTAGTGGATGACGTTTTCCAGCTCGCGGATGTTGCCCGGCCAGCTGTACTGCGTGAGCGCCTCCTGCGCCGCTTCGCTGACGCTCACATCCTCCAGATGGAGCCGGCTGCGGTAGACAGAGATGAAATGCCGCACCAGCGGCAGGATGTCGGCGGGGCGCTCGCGCAGCGGCGGCAAGCGCACGCTGGCCACGCTCAAGCGGTAATACAGGTCGGCACGGAAATGCTGGGCCTCGACGGCCCGCGCCAGGTCGATGTTGGTGGCGGCCACCAGGCGCACGTCCAACGGGATGCCGCGGCGCGAACCCAGGCGCACCACCTGGCGCTCCTGCAGCACACGCAGCAGCTTGACCTGCAGGCCCAGCGGCAAGTCCCCGATTTCATCGAGGAACAAGGTGCCACCGTTGGCGGCCTCGAACCAGCCCGCACGGGCGTGCGAAGCGCCGGTGAAGGCGCCAGACTCGTGCCCGAACAGCTCGGCGTCGATCAGCGTCTCGCTGAAAGCACCGCAGTTCACCGCGACGAAAGGCCCGGTGCGGCCACTGACGGCATGGATGTGCCGCGCAATCAACTCTTTGCCCGTGCCGGTTTCCCCGGTGACGAGCACGGTGGCTTCGCTGCGGGCGATGCGCTCGACATCGCGCAGCAACTGCAGCGAGGCCGGGTCATGGAAGACCAGCGCCTTGGCGCGGATCGACAGCGACGAGGCCGACGATTCGGGCAGGGTCAGCAAACGTTCTGGCATCCTGGGCTCATCCTTGGCTGTCTTGGGCACCCGGGGTGCGGATCAACACGAAGGCCTGCACCTGGACATGGCAGCTGTTGTGCCACTCCAGCGCATCGGTGGCCTCGTATTGCAAGGACTCCCGCGGGCGCACCAGGTGGCGCTGCCCGTGCAGGATGACGTCGAGCACGCCGGTGGACACCGCCACGTTGACGCGGCGCGCGGCCACCGTGGCCGGCAGGCTCAGGCGACCGCCCGGGGCCAGGCGCAGTTCGTAGAAAGCTTCCCGGTGCCCATCGCGTGCCCGTTGCAAGGGGCGCAACTCGGCACCTTCCGATGGCAACTGCGCGGGGCTGTCCGGCGAGGGTTGCAGCAGCAGCACGGCGTCATCGTGGGTGGGCTCCAGGAACCACGACACCGACACACCCAAGGCTTGCGCCACTTGCCACAAGGTCTTGATGCTGGGCACGCTGCGGCCCTGCTCGACCTGGCTGAGCATGGCGCGCGACACCCCGCTGTGCGCCGACAGCTGCTCCAGCGACAGGCGGTGCTGCTGGCGCAGGCGCCGCAGGTTGCCGCCCACTGTGTGGCAGACCAGGGCCTCGCTGGCCGAAGCGCGCGAAGCCGACAGCGTCGCGCTGCGCTCGGTGCGGGCTGCGATCGGCAGGGTGCCGGTGCGCTCGACCCCGTTCCAGGGGCTGGCAGCGGCTTGGCGGTCACGGACCCAGACAGTGGCAGGCGAAGTCATGTGGTGTTTCTCGGGCAACTTGGGGCAGGGACAAGGTCGTTCACCTTACCCAAGCGGCCGCCCACCGGCAAAGACGCGATTCGCATGGCCATCTGCCGAGAGCGCATGTGCAAGCACCTCATGCACATTCCTCGCTTGTCCACCGCCGGCACGCAGGCCCACAGTCGGTCTCCATGAACCGCCCTGCCCGCCCCCACGACCACCACAGCGCCACCCAGCCCCATGCGGCCGCGGCCTGTCTGTCGTGGCCCCAGGCCAGCGCGGCCCCACGCCTGGCGCGCCCACAGCACCCACAACGCCCCTCGGTGCGCGTGCTGGTCATCCCCGGCTTGCGCGACAGCGGCGACGCCCATTGGCAGACCTGGCTGCAAAGCCAGTACGTGGACGCCGCCCGCGTGACCCAGCGCGACTGGCATCAACCCGAATTGGCAGGCTGGTCGGAGCGCATCGGCGACACCCTGGCGCGCAGCAGCCGCCACACGCTCTGGGTCGCGGTGGCCCACAGCTTTGGCTGCCTGGCCCTCGCACATCACCTGGCCAATCACATGAGCCATCACCTGGAGCCTCGGGCCGACGCCCTCTCGGCAGACGACACCGAGCCCCCGACCCACGGCCGCATCGTCGCCGCCTTGATGGTGGCGCCCGCCGACCCCGTGAAATTCGGCCTGAGCGCCGCGCTGCCCCGCCACCCTTTGGGCCTGCCCCTGAGCGTGATCGGCAGCGAGGACGACCCCTGGATGCCGCTGGACCGCGCCCGCGACTGGGCCCACACCTGGGGCGGCGGCTTCGTCAACCTGGGCCGCGTGGGCCACATCAACACCGAGTCCGGCTTCGGCCCCTGGCCCCTGGCGCGGCAGAAGGTGGACCACCTCGTGCGCCAGCAACAACGCCTGCACACCCACCTGTGCGGCCTGGCCTGCGACACGCCCTGACGCCCTTTTCCCTCACCCGTTTTCTGTCAACGACACCCTGAAAGGACCCACACATGGCCAGCCTGCGCCTGGGCGACACCGCCCCCGACTTCGAACAAGCCTCGTCCGAGGGCACCATCCGCTTCCACGAGTGGCTGGGCGACAGCTGGGGCATCCTGTTCTCGCACCCCGCCGATTTCACGCCCGTGTGCACCACCGAACTCGGCCTCACGGCCAAGCTCAAGGGCGAATTCGCCAAGCGCAATGTGAAAGTCATCGCGCTGTCAGTGGACACCGTCGCGTCCCACGACAAGTGGATCCCCGACATCAACACCACCCAGGGCACGGTGGTGAACTTCCCCATCATCGCCGACGCCGACCGCAAGGTCTCCGAGCTCTACGACCTCATCCACCCCAACGCCAGCAGCACCCTCACGGTGCGCTCGCTGTTCGTGATCGACCCGGCCAAGAAGGTCCGCCTGACCATCACCTACCCGGCCAGCACGGGCCGCAATTTCGATGAGATCCTGCGCGTGGTGGACTCGCTGCAACTGACCGAACACCACAGCGTGGCCACACCTGGCAACTGGCAGGATGGCGACGACGTGGTCATCGTGCCCTCGCTGCAAGACCCGGCCCTGATCGCCCAGAAGTTTCCCAAGGGCTTCGTGGCCGTCACGCCCTACCTGCGCCTGACGCCTCAGCCCAACCGCTGAAACGCGCCATGGCGCTCGCCACCGAGCCTGTTCAAGTTCAAGCTGCCGAGCGGTGCTTGCGCAGCATGAAGCCCACACCGGCCAGGCCCATCAGCGTCAGGGCCAGGTCGGCGGGCTCGGGTGCGGGCGACGCCACAGACGCGGTGGTCCGGATGACGCCGGCGTACGAAGCGCTGCCTGACTTCCCATCGGTCACGTAGCCGGTCACCGCCAGCTTGTACGTGCCTGCCGCCAGCGAGGCAAAGCTGAAGGTGTTGAGCGCACCGTCTTTGGGGATGCTCAGGTCCACGCCGTAGTACTGGCTGAAACCGGCGTTGCCCAGGATGATCGACGTCAACACCACGTCCTTGCCCGACACCGCGTAAGAACCTGAGGACGAGCCCGATGGCGCCCCATCGCTGCTCGTGCCGGACACGCTGCCCGCGTCACCGATGCGGAAGGTGTAGTAGTCCGTGAAGCCCGACGTGCTCGCGTAGAAGGTGTTGCCAAATTGGGTGCCCCCGGCACTGAGCAGGCCCAGGTTGTCCTGGCCGGCCGAAGCGCTGCCGCAGGCCAGTGCCAGCAACCAACCCAGGCAAGCGAACGGAGCGACGTGTTTCATGGAAAACCTCTGTGTGAGTGAGGTTCTGAAGGTAACCGTGCGGGGTTTGATCCGTCACCCCAGGGGTGAGGGGGCGACACACCTGAGGCGTGCAGTGCGTCACGCAAAGGCAAAATGAATCACACGTCCAGGCCACACGACCCGGCCACACACCACAGCGGTTAGGCCCACAAACGAAAGAGCCGCAGCGGACAAACCGGTGCGGCTCTCGATGTGACATGGTCGGGGCGGTGGGATTCGAACTCACGACCCTCTGCTCCCAAAGCAGATGCGCTACCAGGCTGCGCTACGCCCCGACGAAGTCCGCATTGTAGCCGCCAAAGCGGCCCGCCAGCGTCACTCTGAACAACACAAGCGTTCAAACGAGCTAGGGATGGCCCGGGCCTAGGGCAAAGGCCAGCATGTGCTCACCACAACGAAGCACCCAAGGAGCGCACATGCCGCACCGCATGAACGTCAAGCACACAGGTCTGCGCGTCACACTGGCGGTCTGCCTGGGCCTGGCCAGCACCATGGGCGGCACCCTGGCATGGGCCGCCCGCAACCTGCCGGGCATCGGCGACCCCGGCAACGTCACCGTCTCCGGCATCTCGTCGGGCGCGGCCATGGCGGTGCAATACGCGGTCGCCCACTCCCAAAGCGTCTCAGGCGTGGGGGCCATCGCAGGGCCCGGCTGGGGCTGTGCCCAGGGGCGGGTCTCTCAGGCCATCAACACCTGCATGTGCGTGCGAGAAGCGCCAGCCGCCACCCTGCCAATGGCCCAACAGTTCGCATCGTCCGGTGCCATCGACCGGCTGATGTCGGGCAAGCCGCAAAGCCTGTCGCGCGCCTTCGTCTTCCACAGCCCCGACGACGCCACGGTCCAAGCCGCCTCGGGTGACGCCGGCATCGCCTTCCTGCGGGACTTCATCGGCCAGGCGCCCACGGTGGACCGTGGCAACGCCACCGACGGCAGCAACCACGCCGGGCACGGCATCCTCTCGCCCGATGGCAGCGACAGTTGCGCCGCCTCCCCGCGCGACAGCAGTTACGTGCGCCACTGCGGCCAGGAAGACAACGCCCGGGACGCGCTGCACGCCCTCTTCCCACAGCGCCCCATCGACGCCAGCCAGCGCATCGCCCAGATCCCCGAAGGCGACCTGCAGCCCTTCGACCAGACGCCGTTCATCGACGAGGTGACGGCAGCGAGCCCCTACATCGCACCTGACATGCTGTGGCTGTCCTTCTGGCCTTACCGCAGCGACCGCCGCGATCGGCTGGACATGGCCACCACCGGCTACCTCTATGTACCGCCCAGCTGCCGTGCCGCCGGTGCCCGCTGCGGCGTGCACGTCGCGCTGCACGGCTGCAAGCAGGATGTCAAAACCTTCGCGCGCACCACCGGCTACATCCACTGGGCTGAGCACTTCCGCGTGATCGTGGTCTATCCAGCGGTGCAGCAAGGCGACAACCCGGTGTCGGAAAGCTGCTCGGCGGGCACAGTGCCCAGCCTGGCCGATGCCGCCTGGATCCAGCCCAACCCCAATGGCTGCTGGGACTGGTGGGGCTACCTCGACGGCGCCGACCGCACCCGCTACCTGACCCGGGCCGCGCCGCAGATGCAGGTGATCGAGCGCATCGTGCGGGCCTTGACCCGGTCGCACTGAGCGGCACCCGCCGCGGGGTCAGCCGCCGATCTGCGCCCAGGTCTTCTCCAGCCGCTTGACGCTGACGGGCTGCGGCGTGCGCAGCTCCTGGGCGAACAGGCTGATGCGCAACTCTTCGAGCAGCCAGCGGAACTCGTCCAGGCGCGCGTCGTGCGTGCCCTTGAGTTCGGCCAGGCGGCGGGTGTGGCGCTGGTCCAGCGGTTTGAGCTCGGTCAGGCGCTGGGCGTCACGCGCCGGGTCGCCCTTGAGCTTGTCCAGCCTCAGGGTGATGCCCTTGAGGTAGCGCGGGAAGTGCTGCAACTGCGCATAGGGCGTGCTGGCCACGAAGCGCTTGGGCATGAGGCGCTGCAATTGCGCGGCGATGTCCTCGGCCACGTCCTTCGGCGGTTTGGCATCCTTGAGCTTGCGCGTGGCGGCGGCGTACTCGGTCAGCACCGTGCCGGCCAGGCGGGCCACTTCCTGGGCGATCAGGTTCAGGCGGGTGCGGCCTTCCTCGACCCGGGCCTTGAAGCTGGCCGCATCGGTGGGCAGAGGGTCCGAGAGGTAGGCCCGGTCCAGGGCCACGTCGATGACCTGGTCGCGCAACTCGTCGGCCGTGCCCAGGGGCATGAAAGCCATCGCCATCTTCTGCAGGTCGGGGATGTTCTTTTCCAGGTACTTCAGCGGCTCGCGGATCTGCAAGGCCACCAGGCGGCGCAGGCCAGCGCGGTGCTTCAGCGCGGCCACGTCGGGCTCGTCGAAGATGTCGATCTCGACGTGCGTGCCCTTGTCCAGCAAGGCCGGGAAGCCGATGAGGGTGTGGCCGCTGCGCTGGATCTCCATCAGCTCGGGCAGCTCGCCGAAGGTCCAGTCGGTCAGCGGCGTGCTGGCGGCCTGAGTGGGTTGGGCAGCGGCTGGGTTGGCAGGCTTGGCCGTGGACTGGGGCCGGCCCTGGGCCACGGTCGGGGCCTTGCTGGCCACCGACGGCGTGGCGGCCGGCGCGGTGCCTGCATCGACCACTTCCTGAGCCTTGAGCGCCGCCAGCGCCTGGAAAGCCCCCCGTGCCAGCGCGCCCAGCTCGGCCTTGAGCGCGGGCAGGTTGCGGCCCAGCCCCAGCTGCCGCCCGTGCTCATCGACCACGCGGTAGTTCATGAACAGGTGCGGCGAGAGCGTGTCGAGCTTGAAATCGGCACGCTTCACATCGAGCTGGGTCTTGTCACGCACGGCCTTGAGCAGCGCGTCCATCAGTCCGCTCTGGCCGAACTCAGCGGTGCTCACGAAGGCCTCGGCGTAGTCGGGCAGCGGCACCAGCCGCGCGCGCGGCTTTTGGTGCAGGCTCTTGACCAGGGCCAGCACCTTGTCTTTCAGCATGCCAGGCACCAGCCACTCGCCGCGCTCTTCGCTGACCTGGTTGAGCGCGAAGATGGGCACGGTCACGGTCACGCCATCTCGGGCGTCGCCGGGCTCGTGCAGGTAGGTGGTGCTGCAGTCCACACCGCCCAGGCGGATGACCTTGGGGAAGGCCGCGCTGGTGATGCCGGCGGCCTCGTGGCGCATCAGCTCTTCGCGGCTGAGGTAGAGCAGCTTCGGGTTCTCGCGGCTGTCGTGCTTGTACCAGCGCTCGAAGCTGGGGCCGCTCATCACCTCCGGCGGGATCTGCGCGTCGTAGAAGGCGTAGATCAGGTGCTCATCGACCAGCACGTCCTGGCGGCGCGACTTGTGCTCCAGCTGCTCAACCTGGTTGATGAGCTTGCGGTTGTGCGCCAGGAAGGGCAGGCGCGTTTCCCACTCGTCGTTGACCAGGGCCTCGCGGATGAAGATTTCGCGGGCCTCGCGCGGGTTGACCAGGCCGAAGTTGATGCGCTTGTTGTTGTAGACGACCAAGCCGTACAGCGTGGCACGCTCCAGCGCCACGACCTCGGCGGCTTTTTTCTCCCAGTGCGGCTCCAGCATCTGCTTTTTCAGCAGGTGACCGCCCATCTGCACCAGCCAGGGCTGCTCGATGCCGGCAATGCCACGGCCGTACAGGCGCGTGGTCTCGACCAGCTCGGCGGCCAAAATCCAGCGCCCCGGCTTCTTGCTCAGGTTGGCGCCCGGGTGCTTGTGGAACTTGATGCCGCGCGCGCCGAGGTACCAGTCCTCGTCCTCGCTCTTGCAGCCCACATTGCCCAACAGGCCCGACAGCAGCGACAGGTGCACCTGCTCGTAGGTGGCCGGCGAGCCGTTCATGCGCCAGCTGTGCTCGGCCACGACCGTGTGCAGTTGCGCGTACACGTCCTTCCACTCGCGCACGCGGCGCGGGTTGATGAAGTTTTCGCGCAGCAGGGCCTCGTACTTGCGGTGGCTGAGCTTGTGCTTCTCTGGCGCACCCGGCTCGTGGTGCCCGTGCCCGCCACGCGACTCGTCCAGCCAGTGCCAGAGCTTGACCGTGCCCATGAACTCGGACTTCTCGTCGTCGAACTGCTTGTGCTTGAGGTCGGCCTGCTGCTGCTGGTCGATGGGCCGGTCGCGCACGTCCTGCACGCTCAAGGAGGCGGCGATCACCAGCACCTCGGCCAGGGCCTGGCGGTCTTTGGCCTCCAGGATCATGCGGCCCACGCGCGGGTCCAGCGGCAGCTTGGCCAGGGTCATGCCCAGCGGCGTGATCTCGTTGTTGTCGTCCACCGCGCCCAACTCGTTGAGCAGTTGGTAGCCGTCGGCGATGGCCTTGCGCAGCGGTGGCTCGATGAAGGGGAAGTCATCGACCAGGCCCAGGTGCAGGGACTTCATCCGCAGAATCACACCGGCCAGCGACGAGCGCAGGATTTCCGGGTCGGTGAAGCGCGGGCGCGCGTTGAAATCCTTCTCGTCGTACAGGCGGATGCAGATGCCGTTGGCCACCCGACCGCAACGGCCGGCGCGCTGGTTGGCCGCGGCCTGGCTGATGGGCTCGATCTGCAGCTGCTCGACCTTGTTGCGGAAGGAGTAGCGCTTGACCCGCGCGCTGCCGCTGTCGATCACGTAGCGGATGCCCGGCACCGTCAGCGAGGTTTCGGCCACGTTGGTGGCCAGCACGATGCGCCGCCCGCCACCGGTCCGGAAGACCTCGTCCTGCTCCTGCTGGCTCAGGCGCGCGAACAGCGGCAGCACGGTGGCCACGGTGCGGTGCTGGGCCAGGTGCTTGCGCAGGTGGTCGGCCGCCTCGCGGATCTCGCGCTCACCGGGCAGGAAGACGAGGATGTCGCCGGAGCCGCCCATGCCGCCTTCGCGCCAAAGCTCATCAACGCCATCGGCAATGGCTTCGTTCAAGCCGTACTCGCGGCTTTCCTCGAAAGGCCGGTAGCGCTGCTCCACCGGGAACAGCCGCCCCGACACCATGATGACCGGCGCCGGCCCTTGGCTGGATGCGAAGTGCTGCGCGAAGCGGTCCGCGTCGATGGTCGCCGAGGTGACGATGACCTTCAGGTCCGGCCGGCGCGGCAGCAGCTGGCGCAGGTAGCCCAGCAGGAAGTCGATGTTGAGGCTGCGCTCGTGGGCCTCGTCGATGATGATCGTGTCGTAGGCGCGCAGGTCCGGGTCGCCCTGGGTTTCGGCCAGCAAGATGCCGTCGGTCATCAGCTTGACGCTGGCGCCGGGCATCAGGCGGTCCTGGAAGCGCACCTTGTAGCCCACCACCTCGCCCAGCGGCGAGTTCAGCTCCTCGGCGATGCGCTTGGCCACGCTGGACGCCGCGATCCGCCGCGGCTGGGTGTGGCCGATCAGCTTGGGGCGCTCGTGGCGCCTGGCGTTCGGGTCGCGCACCTGGCCCCAGCCACCGCGCCCCATCGACAGGGCGATCTTGGGCAGCTGGGTGGTCTTGCCCGAACCGGTTTCGCCACAGACGATGATGACCTGGTGCGCGCGCAGGGCGGCCTCGATCTCGTCGCGCTTGCCGCTGACGGGCAGGGATTCCGGAAAACTGATGGTGGGCAGCACGGGTAAGACTGGGGGCACAGGCAGGGGCGAAGTGCCGCATTATCCCGTGGTGTTTGACCCCCAGCGCAGAGCAGCACCATGCGGTTTGACGAGTACGTTCAGCAGGACGCCACATCCCTGGCCGACTTGGTGCGCCGCGGCGAGGTGTCGCCCACCGAGTTGCTCGACACCGCCCTGGCGCGTGCCGACGACACCCGTGCGCTCAACGCCATCGTCTGCCGGCTGGACGAGGCCGCCCGGGCCCAAGCCCGCCAGCCCTTCGATGCGCGCGCGCCGTTCTGCGGCGTGCCCTTCCTCGTCAAAGACCTGTTCCAGGACATCGCCGGCGTGCCCACCTCCAGCGGCAGCAAAGCCCTGGCGCGGCGCCCGGCCCCTGAAGACAGCGACGTGGTGCGCCGCTGGCGCGCAGCCGGCCTGCTCATCTTCGGCAAGACCAACACCCCGGAGTTCGGCGCGCGCAACGTGACCGAGCCCGCGCTGTGGGGCCCCACCCGCAACCCCTGGGACCTCACCCGCACGCCGGGCGGCTCCTCGGGCGGTTCGGCCGCAGCGGTGGCCGCCGGGGTCGTGCCCGTGGCCGGCGCCAACGACGGCGGCGGCTCCATCCGCATCCCCGCGGCGGCCTGCGGCCTGTTCGGGCTCAAGGCCGGGCGCGGGCGCATCTCCATGGGGCCGCTGATGGCCGAGGGCATGAACGGTGCGGCCGTGCAGGGCGTGGTCTCGCGCAGCGTGCGCGACAGCGCCGCCATGCTCGACGTGCTGCAAGGCCCCGAGGCCCACGCGCCTTACCACATGGCCGCCCCGCCCATCCCCTATGTGGAGGCCATGCGCGCCGACACCGGTCGCCTGCGCATCGGCTTCACCACGGAATCGCCCGTGGGCACGCCGGTCGATCCGCAGGCCGTGGCCGCCGTGCAGGACGCTGCCGCCCTGCTGAGCTCGCTGGGCCACCACATCGAGCCCGTGCCGCAGCCCGTCAACGGCCTGCACCTGGCCGAAGACTTCCTGCTGGCCTGGTTCTGCGCCCAGGCCTTCATCGTCGACAGCCTGCAAGACACCGCCGGCGCCACGCCCGCCGACTTCGAAAGCGACACCCGGCTGATGGCCGCCGTGGGCCGCAGCGTCTCGGCGGTGGAGTTGCTGAAGTGCGAAGCGCGTTGGCACGAACACAACCGCGCCCTGGCCCGCTACCACGCCCAGTACGACCTGTGGCTGTCGCCCACCCTGAGCGCGCCGCCCCCCGCCATCGGCAGCATGGACACCCCCTGGGCGCTGGACCTGTTCAGCGACCTGGTCAACCGCATTGGCCTGGCCGGTCGCCTGCGCCACAGCCAGGCCTTCCAGACCACGGTGCTGCACAACCTGGCCTGGACGCCCTACACCCAGCTGGCCAACCTCACCGGCCGCCCGGCCATGTCCGTGCCGCTGCACTGGACGCCCGCGGGCCTGCCCCTGGGCGTGCAGTTCGTGGCGCCGCTCAATGGCGAGGCCCTGCTGCTGCAACTGGCCGCCCAGCTGGAACAGGCCCGGCCCTGGGCGCCACTGCGTCCGCCGTTGTGATGCGGCGCTGTGATGTGCAGCCGTGATGCACCGCTGATGCACGCCTTCTGCGTTTCCCGGGAACGCGTTGCCGCGCATTGGTCGTAACATCGGGGGATGCGGAGCCCCACCGTCGGCCGGCACCGCGTCTGCCTGAATCCGGCCTGAATCCGCATGGACCTCGTCTTCCCCCACCTCTTCGTGCCCTGGTTCCGCTCGGTGGCGCCGCACATCCACGCCCACCGTGGCAAGACCTTCGTGGTCGGCCTCTCGGGCGAATTGATCGCCGCCGGCAAGCTCGAAAACTTCGTGCAGGACCTCGCGCTCATGCACGCCATGGGCATCAAGATCGTGCTGGCACACGGCTTCCGCCCGCAACTGGAAGAGCAATTGCGCGCCAAAGGCCAGGCCTCGCACTTCAGCCACGGCATGCGCATCACCGACCCGATCGCGCTGGACTGCGCCCAGGAAGCCGCCGGCCAACTGCGCTATGAAATCGAAGCGGCTTTCTCGCTGGGGCTGCCCAACACCCCGATGGCCGGCGCCTCCATCAGCCTGATGTCGGGCAACTTCGTCACGGCGCGCCCGGTGGGCATCGTCGATGGCGTGGACTTCATGCACACCGGCCTGGTCCGCAAGATCGACGCCGTGGCCATCCGCCGCGCCATCGACACCGGCGCCCTGGTCATGCTCTCGCCCTTTGGCTTCTCGCACACCGGCGAGGCCTTCAACCTGAGCATGGAAGACGTGGCCACCAGCGCCGCCATCGCCCTGCAGGCCGACAAGCTCATCTTCGTGACCGAGGTGCGCGGCATCCTGCAAGGCATCGTCCAGGAACCGCAGCGCGCCGCGGAACTCGAAGCCGGTCAGCACGACCCCGACGTCGAGATCGACCAGGAGCTCGCCCTGGCCGACGCCAAGCGCCTGCTGGCCGCCCTGCCCAACCCGCTGCAACCCACCGACACGGCCTACTACCTGCAGCACGCCGTCAAGGCCAGCGAAGGCGGCGTCGAACGCGTGCACATCCTGCCCTTCAAGGTCGATGGCGCCCTGCTGATGGAAGTGTTCACACACGATGGCGTGGGCACCATGATCGTCGATGAAAAGCTGGAAAGCCTGCGCGAGGCCACGCCCGACGACGTCGGCGGCATCCTGCAGCTCATCGAGCCTTTCGAGCAAGACGGCACCCTGGTCAAACGCAGCCGCACGGAAATCGAGCGCGACGTCGGCCTCTACACCGTCATCGAGCACGACGGCGTGATCTTCGGCTGCGCGGCGCTCTACCCCTTCCCCGAGGCCCACACCGCCGAGATGGCCGCCCTCACCATCTCGCCCAGCGTGCAAGGCCAGGGCGACGGCGAACGCATCCTCAAACGCATCGAGCAGCGCGCGCGGGCCATGGGCCTGCAAACCCTGTTTGTATTGACCACCCGTACCATGCACTGGTTCATCAAGCGCGGCTTCGCGCCGGTGGACCCGGACTGGCTGCCTGAAGCACGCAAGCGTTCCTACAAATGGGACCGCCGCTCTCAGGTGCTGGTCAAGCACCTCAAGTGAACATTTTCAAGAAGCAAGACAGCACCATGGCACGCACCATCCAATGCACCCACCTCCACAAGGAAGGCGAAGGCCTGGACTTCGCACCCTACCCCGGCGAGCTGGGCAAGCGCATTTACAACGAAATCAGCAAGGAAGCCTGGCAGCTCTGGATGAAGCACCAGACCATGCTGGTCAATGAAAACCGCCTGAACCTGGCCGACGCCCGTGCCCGCCAATACCTGGCCCGCCAGATGGAGCAGTTCTTCTTCGGCGGCGGTGCCGAGCAGGTGCAGGGCTACGTGCCACCTTCGCAGTGACTCCCTGCGCACCCTTGCCAGCCTTTACGTAAAGATACGTCTTCAGACTCGTGTACGCTACGCCTTAAAAGGGAGTGACGGTGTTGAACGGCAGGCATCTGGGGCAAAAGACAATCACGTGGACCATCGCGCCGAACAAGTGCGCGGTGTCCGCGTGCCGTGTGGCACCGACCGCGGGTGTGCTGGCTGGCCGTGAGGCCCCTGCGCACGCGCGCGCGCACGCAGCACACGAGGGCTGAATGGGACGTCCCATCTTCTCCCTCTCCAGGCTGTCAGGAGGCGCGCAAGCCGCACTCCCCGTGCTGATGTACCACCGGGTTCTGCCCGAGCACGACCCCTTGCAGTCGGAGACCCACACCGCCCGCACGATGGACACCCAGTTCCGGACGCTGGCGCGCTGGTTCAAGGTGCTGCCCCTGGACGAGGCCGCGGCCCTCCTGGCCGAAGGCCGCTTGCCGCCGCGCGCCATCAGCATCACCTTCGACGATGGCTACCGGGACAACCACGACATCGCCCTGCCCCTGCTGAAGCGCCATGGCCTGACCGCCACGTTCTACGTCTCCAGCGGCTTCCTCAATGGTGGCACGATGTTCCACGACATCATGGTGGAGACCGTTCGCCATGCGCCCAAGGGTCAGTTCGACCTCGGCCTGAAGGATGCCGCCCCGGTGACCTTGGGCGATGTGCCCTCCCGGATCGCCGCCCTGGATGCACTGGTCCGCCAGGTCAAGTACCTGGACCCGACGCAGCGCGAGGGCTTGTCCGAGCGGCTGCTGGCCGCCTTGGGGCCCCATGCGCCAAAGCGACTCATGATGGACGACGAGCAGGTGCGTGCCCTGACGCGCGCCGGGATGTCCGTGGGCGGGCACACGACCCTGCACCTGATCCTGGCCCGCCTGGACGATGCCACGGCCTGGGAGGAAATCCGCAGCAATGCCGACGCCCTGTCCAGCCTGACAGGCCAGCGCCTCACGTCCTTTGCTTATCCGAACGGCAAGCCCGGGACCGACTATGGCCCGCAGCACGTGGAGATGGTCCGCCGCGCGGGCTTCCTCAACGCGGTGAGCACGCGCAGTGGCGTGGGCACCCGCCGCGCACCGCGCTTCGAGTTGCCACGTTTCGTTCTGAACGAAACCACCGAGGTCGGCATCCTCATGCGCATGCTGCGCATGACGGCCTACCCGGTGGGCGAGGCCGACTGACGCTGCCTCAGGCAGCGGTCGGCATCAGCGGCGTCAGGCCCGCGCCGGCATCAGGAAGTCGCGGCTGATGCCCCAGCCCAGGTCGCCGACGCGGTCAAGGAACTGCGTCAGGTAGGCGTGCAGGCCGGTGGCCGTGATCTCGTCGATGCGGCTGAACTGCAGGTCGGCGCGCAGGCGGCCGGCGCGGCGCAGGGTTTCCTGGCTGTGGTCGTTGGCCACGGCGCGCAGGTTGCTCACCACCTCGTCCATGCAGTGCACCAGCGAGCGTGGCATCTCGGCGCGCAGGATCAGCAGCTCGGCCACCTTCTCCGGGCGGATGACGTTGCGGTAGACCTTGCGGTAGACCTCGAAGGCCGAGACCGAGCGCAGCACGGCCGACCAGTGGTAGAAGTCCACCTCCTTGCCCTCGTTGCCCGCACCTGAGCCGAAAAACTCGGTGTTGCGCGCGTGGAACTTCACGTCCAGCAGGCGGGCGGTGTTGTCGGCGCGTTCCAGGAAGGTGCCAATGCGCTGGAAGTGGAAGGACTCGTCTTGCAGCATGGTGCCCAAGGTGACGCCACGCGAGAGGTGCGAGCGGAACTTCACCCACTCGAACAAATCGGCCGGGTCGCGCCCCATGGCGCCTTCCTTGACCAGGCGGTTGAACTCCAGCCAGGTCTGGTTCATGGTCTCCCAGACCTCGGTGGTGAGCGCCCCGCGCACGGCACGGGCGTTCTCACGGGCGGCGCGCAGGCAGCTCAGGATGCTTGATGGGTTGTTGGCGTCGGTCACCATGAAGGACATCACGTCGCGCGCATTGACCTCGTCGAACTTGTGGAGGTATTCCTCGGTGAGTTCGCTGATGCCCAGCAGGCCTTCCCAGCCTTGCAGCGCGGCTTCGCTGGATTGCGGCAGCAAGGACGTCTGGTAGTTCACGTCCAGCAGGCGCGCGGTGTTTTCGGCGCGCTCCATGTAGCGGGCCATCCAGAAGAGGTGATCGGCGGTGCGCGACAGCATGGGCTTGGTCTCCATATGCGACATGCCGGAGGCGTGGCGTGCCCGCCAGGCCCCGGATTCGGTCTCGATGAGTTGCGTGGGCAGGTGGTCTTCGATGCGTTCGTTGAGCATGGTGGCCCTCCCTTGTGAAACAGTCAGCTGAGCCGGTCAGCTCTCCAGCACCCAGGTGTCCTTGGTGCCGCCGCCCTGCGAGCTGTTGACCACGAGCGAGCCTTCTTTCAAGGCCACGCGGGTCAGGCCGCCGGGCACCATCTGCACCGTCTTGCCAGACAGCACGAAGGGGCGCAGGTCGATGTGGCGCGGCGCGATGCCGCTGTCCACGAAGGTTGGGCAGGTCGACAGCGACAGCGTCGGCTGGGCGATGTAGTTGCTCGGGTTGGCGATGAGCACCTGGCGGAAATCTTCGATCTCGGCCTTCGTGGCCGCCGGGCCGACCAGCATGCCGTACCCCCCGGCCCCGTGGACTTCCTTGACGACGAGGTCGGCCAGGTTGTCCAGCGTGTACTTCAGCGCATCGGGTTCGCGGCAGATGTGCGTGGGCACGTTCTGCAAGATGGGCTTCTCACCGAGGTAGAACTCGATCATCTTGGGCACGTACGGGTAGATGGACTTGTCGTCGGCGATGCCCGTGCCGAAGGCGTTGGCCAGGGTGACGTTGCCGGCGCGGTAGGCGCGCAGCAGGCCGGCCACGCCCAGGGTCGAGTCCTTGCGGAAGACTTCCGGGTCCATGAAGTCGTCGTCCAGGCGGCGATAAATGACGTCCACGCGCTGCGGCCCGCGGGTGGTGCGCATGTAGACGAAGTCGTCCTTGACGAAGAGGTCCTGGCCCTGCACCAGCTCGATGCCCATTTGCTGCGCCAGGAAGGCGTGCTCGAAGTAGGCCGAGTTGTACTGGCCTGGCGTGAGCACGACGGCCGTGGGCTCGTTGACGTTGGCCGGCGCCATGGCGCGCAGGGTGTCGAGCAGCAGGTCGGGGTAGTGCGCCACCGGGGCCACGCGGTGCTCGGAGAACAGCTCGGGGAAGAGCCGCATCGACATCTTGCGGTTCTCCAGCATGTAGCTGACGCCGGAGGGCACGCGCAGGTTGTCTTCGAGCACGTAGTAGGTGCCGCTGCCATCGGGGTTGCAGGCGCGCACGATGTCGATGCCCGCGATGATGGAGTAGATGTCACCAGGCACCTTGAGGCCGACCATTTCCTGGCGGAACTGGGCGTTGTTGAGCACCGGCTCGGCCGGGATCACGCCCGCCTTGAGGATGGCCTGCTCGTGGTACACGTCCTTCAAGAACATGTTGAGCGCGGTGACGCGCTGCTTGAGGCCCTTCTCCATCTCCTTCCACTCGTGGCTGGGGATGATCCGCGGGATCAGGTCGAAAGGAATGAGGCGCTCGGTGCCCGAGCCGTCCTCGTCCTTGTCGCCATAGACCGCGAAGGTGATCCCGACACGGCGGAAGATCATCTCGGCTTCCGCACGGCGCGAGGCCATGAGTTCGCCCGGCTGACGCTGCAGCCATCGGCTGTAGGTCTGGTAGTGGTCGCGCACCTGCGGGTCGGCGTCGGCGCTGCCTGCGTGCATCTCGTCGAAGAATCTCATCGATGGGCCCTGGTGGGGGGATGGAAAACAGCGTTGCCCATGCCAATGCACTAAGCGTGCCAAGTGTCGGCCTGCCAGCGTCGGGCGCCAAACTGCGGGCGCCGCGCTTTGCCCTTTTGGCAAGGGGCTTGACCTGGCTCAGGTGCCGCTTGCCGCTGAACGTGCCGACCGCGCCCCGAAAAGGGGCATGCGCTGGGTCGCTGCGGGCCAGCGTCCGCGCTTTGGGCGACGAGCGCGCCCCAGAAAGCGGCGCACCTGTCGTGAAGAGCGCGTCACACGCCCCGCAAAGGGGCGTGCATGGCCCGCAGGGACCCAGCACGTGGCTCACAAAGCGCGGCGTGCGGCACTTCCAGTGGCAGTGTCGCCCCTTTTTGGGGCGCAGGTCACGCTTTTTGCTCGGCGGGTGGCGCTGCCAGCGCCGCGGGCGACGCGGGGCGCACGGCGCACCGCTCAGAGCAGGCGCGTGGTGACCCGCACTTCGAGGCGGTGGTCCCCGCCACCGCGGATGACGCCGCGCAAAGGGGTGACGTCGCCGAAGTCCCGGCCGTGGGCGACGCGCACATGGTGGACCTCGGGCACGGCGTCGTTGGTGGGGTCGAGGTCGAGCCAGTCATCGGCCAGGGGCAGGCCCAGGCCCGGCACCCAGACGCTGACCCAGGCGTGCGAGGCATCGGCGCCGACCAAGGGGGCCTGGCCCGGTGGCGGGCGGGTCAGCAGGTAGCCGCTGACGTAGCGCCCGGCCAGGCCGCAGGCGCGCAGGCAGCCCAGCATGAGGTGGGCGAAGTCCTGGCAGACGCCGCGGCGCTCCTCCAGCACGGTGAGGATGGGCGTGGAGATGTCGGTGGAGGCCGGCGCGTAGGTGAAGTCGGCGTGGATGCGCTGCATCAGCGCGATGGCGGCCTCGGCCAGGGGGCGGTCGTCCTCCAGGGACTCGGCCCCGTAGGCGCGCAACTCGGGGTGCAGGGGCACGTAGGGCGAGGCGTAGAGGAACTCGGTGGCGGGCTCGAACGGGGCTTTGGCGCGGTAGCTCAGGCGCTCGCGGACCTCGCCGCAGGTGGGCCCGGGGTGCGCGGCCAGGTGTTCGGCCAGGCCTTCGTAGCGGGCGGTGACCTGCACCTCGCTGCGGGCCACCACGCGCAGCGCCTGGTGGGCGGCGTGCAGGGCAAAGTAGGCGCGGCTGTTGCCGTGGCTGTCGCGGCGGGTGCTGTGCTGCTGCGGGGTGGGTTGCACGGCCATCTCGAAGGACAGCAGGCGCTGGCCGGCGTCGCTCAAGGGGCGCAGGCAGGCGATGTGCTGGGCCTGTTCGACCGGGTGGTCGTAGTCGTAACGGGTTTCGTGCTCGACGCTGAGGCGGGCTGAGGTCATGCGCTCACCATGGCATCGTGGGTCTCGGCGTGGACGAAGAAGAGGCGCGCCACCTCGTCGGACAGGCGCCAGCTGGCGTCGATCAGGCGGGCGCACAGGGCCAGCAAGCGCTCGGGGCCCAGGGCCGGGTCGCAGAGTTCGTCGAGGGTGCTGCCCACGCCCTGGTGGGGCAAGAGGGCCAGCAGGTCGGCCTGGGAGCTGCCGCGCTCGGGCAGCTTGCCCAGCTCGGTGCGCAGGCGGCGCAGCACGCAGGCCAGGGCGCGGGGGTTGTTCTCGTCCAGCACCAGCAGGGCCAGCAGGGCGGGCCGCTCCAGGCGGCGCTGGAAGCGCGCGCGGAAGGTGATGGCGCTGTCGAAGAGGTCGAGCAGCTGGTCGAAGCCCTGGGCCCGGCCGAGTGCGTCGTGCGTGCAGAAGGCCTGCAGGAAGCCGGCATAGCCGGCCAGGCGCTCGATGAGGCGGCCCACGGTGAGCAGGCGCCAGCCGGCGTCGCGGGTCATGCGGTCGGTCTGCGCGCCGGTCACGGCCGACAGCTGCATGGCCAGGTGTTCCAGGGCCTCGTCGGCCTGTTGCAGGCCGGGGCGGCCCTGGGGGGCGTCGGGGGTGAGGGCCTGCTGGAAGTCGGCGCCGAGGGTGCGCAGCAGGCGGACGTGGGCCGGCGAGAGCCGCTCGCGCAGGGTCTGGGCCGAGCGCGCCAGGGCGTCGAGGTTGTGGGCCAGGCTGAAAGCGCCTTGGCGGGCCTGCGGATCGACGAGGGCGTCCAGCGCGGCGCGCTCGAACACGCGGGGCGCCTGGGCCAGGCTGGGCGTGCCCTGGGGCACGAGGCCGCAGCGCAGCGACAAGGCGGAGAGCGCCTGCAGCACGGCGTCGTCGGGCTCGTCTTCGGTGCTGGCCAGGCCGATGAGGTTCTGCACCAGGCGCAGCTGCTGCTCGGCGCGCTCGGTGTAGCGGCCCATCCAGAACAGGTTCTCGCCGGTGCGGCTGGCCACCGGGCGCTGGCGCTGGGCGAGTTCGTCCAGGCGCACGGACGCCGGCAGCATGGAGAAGGTGTCGACCGGCTCGTCGGTCAGCACCCAGGTGTCCAGCGAGCTGCCGCCCAGCTGCATGGAGACCGGCCCGGCGTCGCGCGTGGCGATGCGGGTCATGCCGCCGGGCAGGACCTGCCAGCCACCGCGGCCATCGGACAGGGCATAGACGCGCAGCGAGGCGCCGCGCGGGCTGATGTGGCCTGCGCCACCCGTGCCTGCCGCCGCGCCCTGCCCGGCCCCCTGCCAGACCGGCGCCTGGGCGTAGGGCACGAAGTCCTGGACGGTGTAGGCCGCGGGGTCGTGGTCGATGCGCTCGCGCCAGGCCTGCAGGGCCGGCGCGGTCAGGGTCTGGCCGAGCACGGCCTCGAAGCTCTGGCGCAGGCGGGGCGAGCCGAAGCCCGGCGTGCCCGCATGGGGGTGGCTGGGTCGGATGACTTGGTGGGCCAGCTCGGGGCGCACATCGGCCCAGGCGCTGGCCTCGCCACACCACCAGGTGGGCAGCGAAGGCAAGGCGAGCTCCTCGCCCAGCAGCTTGCGCGACAGCGCCGGCAGGAAGCCATGCACCGCGGGCGACTCCAGGAAGCCCGTGCCCAGGGCGTTGGCCAGCACGACGTGGCCGGCGCGCACCACCTGCATCAGGCCGGGCACGCCGAGGTGGGAGTCGGAGCGCAGCTCCAGCGGGTCGCAGAAGTCGTCGTCGAGGCGGCGCAGCAGGCCGTGCAGCGGCGCCAGGCCCTGCACCGTTTTCATGAAGAGGCGCTCGTCGCGCACCACCAGGTCGCCGCCCTCGACCAGGGGCAGGCCGAGGTAGCGCGCCAGGTAGGCCTGCTCGAAGTAGGTTTCGTTGTAGGGGCCCGGGGTCAGCAGGGCCAGGCTGGGGGCCGCGCCCTGGGCACCCTCGGCGCCGCCGACACAGCCCGCGGCCAACTCGCTGAGGGTGTCGATCAGGCGCCGGTAGCCCGAGGCCAGGTGCTGCACGTTCATCGCCCGGTAAGCCTCGGGGAACTGCCGCGAGACGATGAGCCGGTTCTGCATCACATAGCCCAGCCCCGAGGGCGCCTGGGTGCGGTGCGAGACCACCCACCAGGCGCCATCGGGGCCGCGCACGAGGTCGAAGGCCAGCACGTGCAGGTGGATGCCGCCCGGCGGTGTCACGCCCTGCAGGCCGCGCAGGTAGCCGGGGTGGCCCAGCACCAGGGCCGAGGGCAGCAAGGCCTCCTTGAGCAGGCGCTGCTCGCCGTAGGTGTCGGCCAGGATGGTGTTGAGCAAACGGGCGCGCTGGGCCACGCCTTGCTCCAGCCCACGCCATTCGTCGGCCTCGACGATGAGGGGCAACACCTCCAGCGACCAGGGCCGGCTGGGCCCGCCCTGGGCGTTGTAGACGTTGTAGGTGATGCCGTCCTCGCGGATCTGCCGTGCCATCAGCGCCTGGCGTCGCTGCAGGTCGTCGAGCGGCGCGCCGAGGTGATCGACGAAGCCCTGCCAGGCCGGACGCAACGCGCCCTCGGCGTCGCGCAGCTCGTCGTAATGACCCGCTTCGGTCGGCCGCGCGCGCTGCAGGAGCTCGTGGGCCAGGGCCTCGCCCGGGCTGGCGCCGGCCGGGGTGGCGTCGTCGAACAGCGGCAGGGAGGTCGTCAGGGGTGTCGTCACAGTGTCGTCATCGTACCAACCCGGTCCTCAAGCGCCGTTTTTGGCCCGGCGCAAATCCAGCGTCAAGGGGTGTTCGATGCCGGCCGGCTGGGGGCGCACGTCCATCGCGCCGGGCGTGTGGCCCATGCGGAAGAAGCGCGCCAGGCGGCGGCTTTCGGCCTCGAAGGCGTTGACGGGGAAGGTGTCGTGGTTGCGCCCGCCCGGGTGGGCGACGTGGTACTGGCAGCCCCCCAAAGAGCGCTTGAGCCAGGTGTCGACCACGTCGAAGGTCAGCGGGGCGTCGGCGCCGATGGTCGGGTGCAGGCAGGACGGCGGCTGCCAGGCGCGGTAACGCACGCCCGCCACGAACTCGCCACTGCGGCCCGTGGGGTGCAAGGGCAGCAGCTGGCCATTGACCGTGACCACATGGCGGTTGCCGTTGAGCCCGGTGGCGCGCACTTCCAGGCGTTCCAGCGAGGAATCCACGTAGCGCACGGTGCCGCCGGGCGAGCCCTCCTCGCCCATGACGTGCCAGGGCTCCAGCGCACCGCGCAGGCTCAGGCGCACCCCGGCCGATTGGACTTCGCCGATGTAGGGGAAGCGGAACTCGAAGTGCGGCGCGAACCAGGCGGGGTCGAAAGCGTGGCCGGCCATCTCCAGCTCGGCCAGCACGTCGGCGAAATCCTGCTCGACGAAGCTGGGCAGCAAGAAGCGGTCGTGCAGGCCGGTGCCCCAGCGCGTGAGCCGGGTGGCGCCATGGCCCTTGTACGGCGTCTGCCAGAACCAGGCGACCAGGGCGCGCAGCAGCAGCTGCTGCACCAGGCTCATCTGGGCGTGGGGGGGCATCTCGAAGGCGCGCAGCTCCAGCAGGCCGAGGCGGCCGGTGGGGCCGTCGGGCGAGTAGAGCTTGTCGATGCAAAACTCGCTGCGGTGGGTGTTGCCGGTGGCGTCCACCAGCAGGTTGCGCAGCGATCGGTCGATCAGCCAGGGCGGGCACTGGCCCCAGATGCCCATCTGCCGCTCGATCTCCTTCATGGCGATCTCGGTCTCGTAGACCTGGTCCATGCGCGCCTCGTCGATGCGCGGCGCCTGGCTGGTCGGCCCGATGAACAGGCCCGAGAACAGGTAGGACAGCGAGGGGTGGTTGTGCCAGAAGGTCAGCAGGCTGGGGATGAGGTCGGGGCGGCGCAGGAAGGGGCTGTCCGATGGCGTGGCCCCGCCCAGCACGAAGTGGTTGCCGCCGCCGGTGCCGGTGTGGCGGCCGTCGACCATGAACTTCTCGGTGGACAAGCGGGTTTCGTGCGCGGCCTGGTAGAGGAACTCGGTGTGATCGACCAGCTGCTCCCAGCTCGACGCCGGGTGGATGTTGACCTCGATGACGCCGGGGTCGGGCGTGACCTGCAGCACCTTGAGGCGGGCGTCGCGCGGCGGCGGGTAGCCCTCCAGCACGACCTTCAGGCCGGTTTCGGCGGCCGTGGCTTCCACCGCGGCCACGAGGTCGAGGTAGTCGTCCAGGCTGGTCAGGGGCGGCATGAAGACGTAGAGCACGCCGCCGCCCTCCCCCTCGGTTTCCACCTTGGGGCCGCTGGCGCGGTCGGGGTTGCGCACCTCGACGCACAAGGCCGTGCGGGTGATCCAGTGGGCCGACTCGAAGCGGCTGGGCAGCTTGGCCGGGTCCACCGCGCTGGCCGTGGCCGGGCCGGCGGCGCCCAGCACCGGGTTGGCTGCGAGCTCACCCCACTCGCCCCACGCACCATTCGCGCCACCGCGTTGCCCGCGGGGGTCCAGGCCGTCCACCGCCTGGCCCTGGATGGACACCGCCCCGCCCTGCGCGAAGCCGCCGCCCATGGCGTGGGGGCCATATTGGGCGCGCAGCGCGGCCGCATCCCGCAAGGCAGGCTTGGGCGCGAAGGGGTCGTGCGCCAGCGGGTAGGGGTACTCGCCGCTGCTGACCCAGGGCAGCGAGTCCAGCGGCAGGCGCAGGCCCATGGGCGAGTCGCCGGGGATGAGGTACATGCGCTCGTCGCGGAAGAACCAGGGGCCGGTCACCCAGGTCGGGCCGCTCAGCCCCGGGGCCGCATGCCGCCACTCGCGCTTGAGCGGCAGGGCATAGCCCACCGTGTGGTCCAGGCCCTGGTCGAAGATGCGGCGCAGGCGCACGCGCTCCAGCTCGTCGTCCAGGCGGGCGTCCAGCGGGTCCACGTTGACGGGCAGGCGGCGCTCGCGCCACAGGTAGTACCAGGTGTCCTCGTAGCCGGTCTGGACGTGGGCCGAGCCCACGCCCAGCTTGCCCGCCAGCGTGTCGATGAAGTGCTTGGCGTCGGCGCTGGTGTAGCGCACGGTCTGGCGCTCGTCGGCGAACAGGCTGGGGTCGTGCCAGCAGGGCTGGCCGTCGGTGCGCCAGAAGATGGACAGCGCCCAGCGCGGCAGCTGCTCGCCCGGGTACCACTTGCCCTGGCCGAAGTGCAGGAAGCCGCCCTCGCCGTAGCGGGCACGCAGTTTGTGCACCAAGGTGGTGGCCAGGCCGCGCTTGGTGGGGCCCAGCGCGTCGGTGTTCCACTCGGCGCCATCGCGGTCATCGACGGACACGAAGGTCGGCTCGCCACCCATGGTCAGGCGCACATCGGTGTCTTTCAGCTGGGCATCGACGGCCTGGCCGAGCGCGTCGATGGCCTCCCATTGTTCGGGCGTGTAAGGCTTGGTCACGCGCGGGGACTCGTAGATGCGCGTGATGCCCATGTGGTGCTCGAAGCTGACCTCGCACTCGTCGACCGCCCCGGAGACGGGTGCTGCGCCGGTGGGCTCGGGCGTGCAGGCCACGGGGATGTGGCCCTCGCCGGCCATCAGGCCCGAGGTCGGGTCCAGGCCGACCCAGCCGGCGCCAGGCAGGAAGACCTCGCACCAGGCGTGCAGGTCGGTGAAATCCACCTCCGTGCCCGAAGGGCCATCGAGCGCGGCCACGTCGGCCTTGAGCTGCACCAGGTAGCCCGACACGAAGCGCGCGGCCAGGCCCAGGTGGCGCAGCGCCTGCACCAGCAGCCAGCCGGTGTCGCGGCAGGAGCCCGACTTCAGCGTCAGCGTCTCCTCGGGCGTCTGCACGCCGGGCTCCATGCGGATCGTGTAGGCGATGTCGCCCTGCAGGCGCTGGTTGAGGCCCACCAGGAAGTCGATGGTGCGCACCTCCGTGAGGTCGATGCTGTCCACGAAGGCCTTGAACTTCGGCGTCAGTGGCCCCTTGGCCAGGTAGGGCTGCAGGTCGTGCAGCGAGGCCTCGTCGTAGGCGAAGGGGTAGTTTTCGGCGTGAGGCTCCAGGAAGAAGTCGAAGGGGTTGTAGACGGCCATTTCGGCCACCAGGTCCACCGTGACCTTGAATTCCTGGGTGCGCTCGGGGAACACGAGCCTCGCCAAGTGGTTGGCGAACGGGTCCTGCTGCCAGTTGATGAAGTGCACCGCCGGCTCGACCTTGAGCGCGTACGACAGGATGCGGGTGCGGCAGTGCGGCGCCGGCCTCAGCCGGACGATCTGCGGCGACAGGTTGACCAGGCGGTCGTAGGTGTAGTGGGTGGTGTGGGTGAGCGCAACGTGGATGGACACACGGATCTCCGGCTGGAAGCAGCGACAGGGGCGGCAAGGGCGACAAGGGCGACAAGGGCGGCAGCTCGGATTGGCTGCGAGTTGTGTGACACGAGCAAGTTATGGGCCAAGTTGGTGCGCGCCGGCCTGCTGGGACGGAACCCGCGTCAAAGACTGGACAGGCTTGCGGAAAGCGGCCCTGCCGTGACGCACGTCACGGTCCCCAGAATCATGCGCCAGCGCGGCGGCCGATAACAGGAAACCCTTGTCCCCAGGAGTTTGCCGTGCTGCGTCTGCCCTCGTCCCTGAAGCACCAGTTGGTCTGGATCGTGAGCGCCTGCACCCTGGGTGGCTTGGCCACGATGTCGCTGACCAACATCTTCACGGCCCGCAGCCACCTGCTGGACAACCTCGACGCCCAGACCCACCAGCTCACCCGGGCGCGCGTGGCCGTGCTGAGCGACTGGGCGCAAGACAAAGAACGCATCGTGCAGGCCGCCCTGCCCGCCATCGACGAGGCCGACCCGCTCAAAACCCTGCAGACCCTGAAAACAGCGGGCGGCTTGGACAACACCTACTTCGGCTACGCCGACAAGCGCTACATCTTCGCCAACCCGGCCGGCCTGGCCCCCGACTACGACCCCACCGCCCGCCCCTGGTACAAGGCCGCCGCCCAGGCAGGCAAGCCGGTGCTGACCGCCCCTTATGTGGACGCCGGCAGCAAGAAACTGGTGGTGACCTCGGCCGTCCCCGTGATGGCCGACGGGCAGCTCAAGGCCGTGGCCGCCGCCGACATCTTCCTCGACCGCGTGGTGGACACCGTCTCGGCCATCGCGCCCACCCCGTCCAGCTACGCCTTCCTGGTGCACAGCAGCGGCCAGGTCATCGCCCACAAGGACACCCAACTGGCCATGAAGGCCAGCACCGAGGTGGACGCCCAGCTGACCATGGCGCGCATCGAGGCCCTGACCCAGGCCACCCACCTGACGCCGATGACCTTGCGCGACCAGTCCGTGCTGGTGTCGGCCGCCGCGGTCAAGGGCACCGACTGGACGCTGGTCGTCGCGCTGGACCGCCAGGAGGCCATGGCCGGCGTCTGGGCCCTGGTGCAGACCTCGGTGCTGGCCTCGGTCGTGGTGCTGGCCCTGACCATTTTGGTGACCGGCACCCTGATCGCCAAGCGCCTGCGCAAGCTCGAACAGCTGCGCGACACCATGCGCGAAATCTCCTCGGGCGATGGCGACCTGTCGCGCCGCCTGGAGACCTCGGGCCGCGACGAGCTGGCCGAAATCGCCCGCAGCTTCAACGCCTTCGTCGAAAAGCTCAACACGGTGCTCGTCGAGCTGCGCAACAGCAGCGGCTCGGTGCACGTGGCCGCCCAGGAGATCGCCACCGGCAACCAGGACCTGAGCCAGCGCACCGAGAACACGGCCTCGAACCTGCAGCACACGGCCTCGTCGATGTCGCAGCTGCTGGTCACCGTCAACCACTCGACCGAATCGGCCCGCCAGGCCAACCAGATGGCCTCGTCGGCCGCCGCCGTGGCCGAGCGCGGCACCCAGGTCGTCTCGCAGGCGGTCAGCACCATGGGCGAGATCCACGCGGCCTCGCGCAAGATCACCGACATCATCTCGGTCATCGACGGCATCGCTTTCCAGACCAACATCCTGGCGCTGAACGCCGCGGTGGAAGCCGCCCGTGCGGGTGAGCAAGGCCGCGGCTTCGCGGTGGTGGCCTCGGAAGTGCGCTCGCTGGCGCAACGCTCGGCCACGGCCGCGCGCGAGATCAAATCGCTCATCGAGGCCTCGGTCGAGCGCGTCGAGGATGGCACGCGCTACGTCAACGATGCCGGCGCGACCATGAGCGAGATCATGAGCTCGGTGCAGCGCGTGTCCGACGTGATCAGCGAGATCACGGCGTCGGCCAACGAGCAGTCACAGGGCATCGAGCAGGTGACCAGCGCCGTCAACCAGCTCGACCAGATGACGCAGCAAAACGCCGCCCTGGTGGAAGAAAGCGCCGCCGCGGCCGAAAGCCTCAAGGACCAGGCGACCCGCCTGTCTGCCATGGTGCAGACCTTCCGCCTGAGCGAAGCGCACGCGCAGCGCTCGCACTGATGCGGGGCCCTGGGGCCCGGGGGCAGCGACTCAGCGCACCGCCACCTGGGCGTCCTGGCGTGCCTGGGCGGCCAGCGTCTGCGTGCCCGCCACGATCATGCGCACCATCTGGATGAGCTGATCGGTCAGCTGGGCTTGCTGGTCGGCCGGCTGGTCCATGGCCGTGGCCGCGATCGCGAACACCAAGCGCGTGATGGCCCGCGCCGTCAGTGCCGGCTCATAGAGCCCCGTGCGTTCGGCCCGGGCCAGGCGCACCAAGTCCAGGGTGAGTTCTTCCTCGAAGAAGGTCAGCTGGCGCTCCACCGCCTGCTTGAAGGCGTCGGAGCCCACATTGCCCTCGCGCAGCAGGATGTGCAGCAGGCGGTCGTCGCTGCGCAGCTGCGCCACAAACACTTCGATGGAGCTGCGCACCACGCTGGCGTCGGTGCGGGCGCGGCTGCGGGCCGAGCCGATGATGTCGCGCAGCGAGCGCCCGGCCAGCTCGATGAGGGCCACGGCCAGCTCGTCCATGTCATGGAAGTGCCGGTAAAAGCTGTTGGGCGCGATGCCCGCCTCGCGCGCGACCTCGCGCAGGCTCAGCGACGAGACGCTGCGCTGCGGACCGACGAGCTTGAGCGCGGCGGCCACGATGTCCTCACGCGTGATGACCGGTTTGCGACCGGGCGCGGGCACCTGAACAGGGGACGGGATGGAACTCATTGATGCGGATCATACGACCGCCGATGATAACGAAGGACATTAATGCACAACTGTCTACACAGATGTATAGTCGCGCCCATGCGCTTCACGAGGCCCAATCCGTGTCACTGACTGCCACCGCACCCGCCGCCCCCAGCCTGGCTCGCCGCCTGTTCGACCCCATGGTCGATCCGGCCACCTTCGACTTCTGGGCGCAAAAGCTCCATGCCACCTGGTCGTGGTCGCGCACGCTGGCCCGCGTGGTCGAGCGCCGCGTCGAAGCGCAAGACGCCGTCACCCTGGTGCTGCAACCCAACGGCCACTGGGCCGGCTTCCAGCCCGGACAGCACCTCAACGTCAGCGCCGAGATCGGTGGCCGCCGCATCACGCGCAGCTACAGCCTGACCGAAATCCCCCGCCGCGATGGCCGCATCGCCATCACCGTCAAGCGCGTCGAAGGCGGCCGCCTGAGCACCCAGCTGTGCGAACGCACCCGCGTGGGCGATGTGCTGGAGCTGGGCGAGGCCTTCGGTGACATGACCCTGCCGGCCAGCGCTCAAGGCGGTCAAAGCCCCGAAGGCCGCTGGCTGTTCCTGGCGGCTGGCAGCGGCATCACCCCGCTGATGGCCCTGACCCGCCAACTGGCCGCCCAGGGCATGCCGGTGGACGTGAGCCTGGTCTACTGGGCCAAGACCCGCGCCGAATTCTGCTTTGCCGACGAGCTGCGCGCCCTGGCCCGCCAACACCCGCGCTTCCAGGTGCACTTCGTGGTGACCCACGAGGCGGCCCGAGGCACCGACGAGCACGAAGGCTTCATCGACCACGCCCTGCTGACCCGCCTGTGCGGCAACGCGGGCACCGGCACTGACAGCACCGCCACAGCAACAGCAACAGCAACAGCCTGGGCCGACCGCCAGGTGCTGGCCTGCGGCCCCGGCGGTTTCGTCGATGCCGCCCGCGCCCTGACCGCCACCACCGCACGCAGCTTCCTGGCCGAAGGCTTCACACCCACCGCGCCTGCCGACCTGCCCGGCGCGGGCGAAGTCACCACGGTGTCGGTGTCGCTCACACGCAGCGGCCGCACCTTGAGCGTGTCCTCGGGCAGTTCGCTGCTGGAGGCGCTGGAAGCCCAAGGGCTGAACCCGCCCTCCGGGTGCCGCATGGGCGTCTGCCACACCTGCGTGTGCCAGCGCCACAGCGGCACCACCCTGGACACCCTGACCGGTGAACGCAGCGCCGAGCCCGACATGGCCGTGCGCCTGTGCGTGAGCCGCGCCTGCTCCGACCTGTCTCTGGACCTTTGATTTTCAAGAAGGCACCGCCCCCATGAGCCACGCCCCCGCCAACGCCTCCGCCGTTCCCACGCTCCCGGTGCTGCACCCCGGCATCCACCGCGGCCTCCAGCGCCCCTTGAGCCCGCAAGAGCTGAGCGACTTCGGCAACGAGATCGAAGCCCTGCGCGCCCGCACCGTGGCCGACCTCGGCGAGCGCGACGCCCGCTACATCCGCCGCATCTTCGCCGCCGTGCGCTGGACGGAAATCATCGGCCGCATCCTGCTGGTGGTCGGCTTCTTCCTGCCCTCACCGTGGGACTGGAGCGTCTGGCTGCTGGGCGCCTTCACGCTGGGCCTGTCCAAGATCCTGGACAACATGGAGCTGGGCCACAACGTCATCCACGGCCAGTTCGACTGGATGGGCGACCCGCGCTTCAGTGGCAAAACCTTCGAGTGGGACATCGTCGGCACCGCCGACAACTGGCGCAAGACCCACAACTTCAAGCACCACACCTACACCAATGTGCACGGCATGGACGATGACATCGGCTACGACGTGCTGCGCATCTTCCCCGAACAGAAGTGGCACCCTGCCGCCTTGTTCCAGCCGCTGTACGCCGTGATCTTCGCGCTGCTGTTCCAGTGGGGCGTGGCCATCCAGAACCTGCGCGTGGGCCGCGTCTTCATCGGCCGCATCACCTGGGCTCGCCTGTTCAAGGAATCCGCCCCCACGCTGCACAAGTGGCGCCGCCAACTCGTCAAGGACTACGTCGTCTTCCCGCTGCTGGCCGGTCCGGCCTGGGCCTCGGTGTTCACCGGCAACCTCGTGGCCAACGGCCTGCGCAACCTCTGGACCTACACCGTCATTTTCTGCGGCCACTTCACCACCAACGTGCAAACCTTCCCCAAGGCCGTGCTGAAAGACGAGACCCGTCCGCAGTGGTACGTGCGCCAGATCCTGGGCTCGTCCAACCTGTCGGGCAGCAAAGCCCTGCACATCCTGACGGGCAACCTGAGCCACCAGATCGAGCACCACCTCTTCCCGGACGTGCCGGCCAACCGTTACGCCGAGATGGCACCCGTGGTGCGCGACATCTGCCGCCGCTACGGCATCCACTACAACACCGGCTCGATGGTCGGCCAGTTCGGCCAGGTGATCTGGCGCATCCTGCGCCACAGCTTCCCCAGCTCGCCGAGCACCGCCATGCCCGAAGGCGTGCCGGCACGCTGAGCCGGGGCGGGCTGGTGTAAACCCGCATATCATGACCGGGTCACAGCAGTACTGCCCCCGGCACGCCCACCATGGCCCGCATCCAGTTCGAACTGCCCGCGCAGTTCTTGTTCAGCACCGACATCCCCATCTACATCAGCCACGTCAACCAAGGCGGGCACCTGGACAACGCGCAGTTGCTCAGTTTGGTGTCTGAGGCGCGCCTGCGCTTCTTCCGCTGGCTGGGCTACCGCGGTGAGCTGGACATCGAGGGCCTGTCCATCGTGGTGGGCGACATGATGGCGCAGTACAAGTCGGAAGCCTTCTACGGCGAGACCCTGCAGATCGACATGGTCCCCGGCGACTTCAACAAATACGGCTTCGACCTCGTCTTCCGCCTGCGCGACAAGGACAGCGGCCGCGAGGTGGCCCGCGGCAAGACCGGCGTGGTGTTCGTCGGCGACGCGCCCGAGGGCGGCAAAAAAGTCGCTCCGCTGCCAGCAGCGTTCCACGCCAGGCTGCAAGCGCACGGGCACAGCACACCCGCCTGAACGGACTGCATCACAATACAAGGTTGTTGCACAAGGCTCACCCCTGTTTCACCCCCCTGGAAGGATCACACCATGACTCGTGAAGTCGTCTTCGTGGGCGCCGCCCGCACCGCCATCGGCTCTTTCGGTGGCTCGCTCAAAGACACCCCTCCGGCCGAACTCGGCGCCCTGGTCATCAAGACCGCACTGGAGCGTGCTGGCGTGAAGTCGCAAGACGTCGGCCATGTGGTGCTGGGCCATGTGATCCCGACCGTGCCGCAAGACGCCTACATCAGCCGCGTGGCCGCCCTGAACGCCGGCGTGCCCCAGGAAGCCCCCGCCTTCAACGTCAACCGCCTGTGCGGTTCGGGCCTGCAAGCCGTTGTGTCGGCCGCCCAAGCCATCCTGCTGGGTGATTGCGACGTGGCCATCGGCGCCGGTGCCGAGTCCATGAGCCGCGGCGCCTACCTCGTCACCTCCAACCGCTGGGGTGCGCGCATGGGCGACGTGAAGATGCTGGACTACATGCTGGGCGCCCTGCACGACCCGCGCCTGCACATCCACATGGGCATCACCGCCGAGAACGTGGCCAACCGCCACGAGATCACCCGCGAGCAGCAAGACGCCTACGCCGTGCAATCGCAACAGCGCGCGGCCAAGGCCATCGAAGCCGGCCTGTTCAAGGAACAGATCGTCCCGGTCGAGCTCAAGACCCGCAAGGGCGTGGTCCTGTTCGACACCGACGAAGGCGTCAAGGGCGACACCACGGTCGACGCCCTGGGCAAGATGAAGCCCGCTTTCAAGAAGGAAGAAGGCACCGTCACCGCCGGCAACGCCTCCACCCTGAACGACGGCGCTGCTGCCGTGGTGATGGCCTCTGCCGACAAGGCCAAGGCCCTGGGCCTCAAGCCACTGGCCCGCCTGGTGTCCTACGCCCACGCCGGCGTGGACCCCGAGTTCATGGGCATCGGCCCCGTGCCCGCCTCCAAGCTCGCCCTGGAAAAGGCCGGCCTGAAGGTGTCTGACCTCGACCTGATCGAGGCCAACGAAGCCTTCGCCGCGCAAGCCTGTGCCGTGTCCAAGGAAATGGGCTTCCCCAACGAGAAGACCAACCCCAACGGCTCGGGCATCTCGCTGGGCCACCCGGTCGGCGCCACCGGTGCCATCCTGGTGACCAAGGCCATCTACGAACTGCAACGCACCGGCGGCCGCTACGCCCTGATCACGATGTGCATTGGCGGCGGCCAGGGCATCGCCATGGTCATCGAACGCGTCTGACCTGCGCCTGCGCACACCGGGCACGCGTCCCCCACAGCCCCTTCGGGGGCTTTTTCATGGCCACAGCATTCCCATGGACCTGATCTCCTGGCAGCACCCCACCCGCCACGGCTTCACGCTGCGCGGCTGGCACACCCCGCCCAGCGGCAAGCCCCTGCTGCACTTCCTGCACGGCAACGGCTTTTGCGGGCGGGTCTATGAGCCCATGTTGCGCCACCTGAGCACGCACTTCGACCTGTGGCTCAGCGACGCGCAAGGCCATGGCGACAGCGACCACGGCGAGCGCTTCGTGGGCTGGAACCGCAGCGCCGACCTGGCCGTGGAGGCCCTGAAAGCACAAGGCCAGGCCTTCGCGGGCGTGCGCCATGTGGCGGCCGGGCACAGCTTTGGCGGCGTGCTCACGGCCCTCATCGCCGGGGAGCACCGTGGCCTGTTCGAACGGGTGGCGCTGCTCGACCCGGTGCTGTTCAGCCCGACCATGCTGATGGGCATGTCGCTGGGCGAACTCACCGGCGTCATCCGCCACACCCCGCTGGCCCGCCAGGCCCGCGCACGCCGCGACCACTGGCCCAGCCGCGCCGAAGCCCTGACCGCCCTCACAGGCCGCGGCACCTACAAGGGCTGGACCGACGACGCCATGCAGGCTTTCGTGACCCACGCCCTGGCCGATGCCGACGACGGTGTGCGCCTGAAATGCCAGCCCAGCCGCGAAGCCGAAATCTTCAGCTCCGGGCCCGACCGGCTGTGGTCCGTGCTGGGCCGCGTGCGCACCCCCGTGCTGATGCTGCACGCCCAGCACACATTCCCCTTCGTGGGCGAGGCGGCCCAGCGCTGGCGCCAGCTCAACGACGCCGTGGAGACCCGCGAGGTGCCCGGCGGCCACTGCTTCATGCAGGAAGACCCGGCCCATGCGGCGCAGCAGGTGCATGCGTTTTTGAGCCAGGCTTGAGCCAGGTCTGGCGAACTGGGCCGCATCTTCGCCCCACATCGGGCCATGGCCGCGCCCGCCTTGCCTCAGCATGCAAGGCATGAACCTGCCCCGCTTGCGCCCCACCCTGATCGCGTCTGTCGGCACCATGCTCGTCCTGAGCCTGCTGGGCAGCGCCTGCACCCTGCCCCCCATCCAGCAGAAAGACGAGTTGCGGGTGGACAGCATCACGTTGGCACCGAAATTCGTTGGCGCAGCAGAAAGCCCGCCCTTCTGCCTGCACCTGCGCCTGGTTGGCGGCTTCTATGTCGCGTACAGCGAGCGCCAGGTGGAAAGCTGGGTCACCGAAGGTCGCTGTGACAGCGACGGTGCCCCCCGGGCGGTGGACCAGCTCCGCATGAACTGGCGCTTCCAGGGCTACGACACCCAGCGCAGCCGCCAGTGCGCGAATGCCACCGGCTGCCGCTCGCAGGAGCGCGACATCGTCGAAGGCCATGCGCTGCGTTGCGCCTCGGCCGTGGCCCAGCAAGGCAACCAGACCGCCTTCCTCACCACAGACGTTGTGGGCTGCCCCTGAAACAACAAAGCCAACCCTTGCGAGGTTGGCTTTGTGTGGGATGTCATTGGTGCCGGAGAAAGGAATCGAACCCTCGACCTTCTCATTACGAATGAGCTGCTCTACCGACTGAGCTACACCGGCACGCGTGGTGTGACCTGCTCAACGCAGATCACCGCACAGCCGAAAATTATAACGGGTTTTCAGCGCTCAATGTCACTTCGCTTCACGGTGGTAAGCCGTGACGCGATCGACCTCGTTCTTCGAACCCAGCACCACGCTGACGCGTTCGTGCAACTGGCCCGGTTGGATCTCCATGATGCGCTGCAAGCCGTTGGTGGACGCGCCACCCGCCTGCTCCACCAGGAAGCTCATCGGGTTGGCTTCGTACATCAAGCGCAGCTTGCCGGGCTTGTTGGGCTCGCGCTTGTCCCAGGGGTACATGAAGATGCCGCCACGCGTCAGGATGCGGTGCACGTCGGCCACCATCGAGGCGATCCAGCGCATGTTGAAGTCCTTGCCGCGCGCGCCGTCCTTGCCCTGCAAGCACTCGTCGATGTAGCGCTTCACGGGAGCGTCCCAGTGGCGCATGTTCGACATGTTGATGGCGAACTCCTTGGTGTCTTCGGGGATCTTCACCTGGTCGGCGGTCAGCACCCACGAGCCCTGCTCGCGGTCCAGCGTGAACATCACCACGCCGCGGCCCACGGTCAGCACCAGCGTGGTTTGCGGGCCATAAACACAGTAGCCTGCGCAGACTTGGTCGGTGCCGGCCTGCAGGAAGCTGTCGTTCGTGACGTCGCCACCCTTGTGCTTGAGCACCGAGAAGATGGTGCCGATGCTGACGTTGACGTCGATGTTGCTGGAGCCATCGAGCGGGTCGAACAGCAGCAGGTACTCGCCCTGCGGGTAGTGCAACGGCACGGCGTGCATGTCGTCCATCTCTTCGGACGCCATGCCGGCCAAGTGGCCGCCCCATTCGTTGGCCTCGATCAGCACCTCGTTGGCGATGATGTCGAGCTTCTTCTGGACTTCGCCCTGCACGTTCTCGCTGCCGGCGGTGCCCAGCACGTCACCGAGTGCGCCCTTGTTGACGCTGATGGCGATGGACTTGCAGGCACGCGCGACGACTTCGATGAGCAGGCGCAACTGAGCAGGGATTTGCGCTTCGCCGCGCTGCTGCTCGATCAGGTACTGCGTGAGGCTGATGCGTTTGGACATGGTGGTGGTCTCGGGGTCTGAAAACGGGGAAGGGCTCAATCCTGCAGCGCGCGTGTGACGATCTCGCGGACGTCGTCCGACAGCTCGGTGCGCGCGGCCACGCGGCTGAGGGCCTCGCGGGCGGCCGTGCGGTAGGGCTCGGCCAGGCGACGCCAGTGGTCCATGGCACGGGCCAGGCGGGCGGCCAGCTGCGGGTTGATGCCGTCGATTTCGATCACGCGGTCGGCCCAGAAAACGTAGCCTGCGGCGTCGGTGCGGTGGAAGGCAGCCGGATTGCTCTGGCACAGCGCCATCAACAGGCTGCGGGCGCGGTTGGGCGTGCGCAGCGTGAAGTCGGGGTGCAGCATCAGGGCCTTGGCACGGGCAAACACCTTGCCGTCCTTCTCAGGCGCCAGGGCTTGCAGGCTGAACCACTTGTCGATGACCAGGGCTTCGCCGCGGAACTGCTGGTGGAAGCGCTCCAGGGCCTGCTCGGCATGCTCGGCATGCGCGTTCACCAGGGCGGACAGCGCACCCAGGCGGTCGGTCATGTTGTTGGCGTCCTGGAAGCGCTGCAGGGCCTTGCCCGTCCAGACCGGGTTGTGGCGCACGCTGCCATCCAGCACCAGCATGCCCAGGGCCAGGTTGGCCAAGGCGCGGCGGCCGGTGCTCACCGGGTCGGGCGAGTAGCCACCCAGCTCGTGGTGTTGCTCGTAGGCCCAGGCCCAATCCTCATGCAGGGCGTGGGCCAGTTGCAGGCGCATGCCTTCGCGGGCCGCGTGGATGCGTTGCGGGTCCACCAGGTCGAGCTGTTCGGCCACGTAGGCCTCGCTCGGCAGGGTCAGCACCAGCTCCTTGAAGGCGGCGTCCAGCTCGGGGTGGCGCAGCACGCCACGCAAGGCTTCGATGAAGCGGCCGTCCAGCTCGACATGACCACTGCCGGCCACCGCAGCCAGCAGGCGGCGCAGCGACAGCTTCTGGGCGGCCTCCCAGCGGTTGAAAGGGTCCTGGTCGTGGCGGAGCAGGGTGAACAGCGCGTCGTCGCTGAGCTCGGCCTCCAGCACCACCGGCGCCGAGAAGCCGCGCAGCAGCGAGGGCACGGGCTCGACCGGCACGTGCACGAAGGTGAAGGTTTGCTCGGGCTCGGACAGCACCAGCACGGTGTTGTGCCCCACGGACGCAAGTTGGCCTTCGAAGTGCAGGTTCAGGTGACGGCCATCCGGCGCCACCAGGCCCATGGCCACGGGGATGACCGCCGGCGCTTTCACCGGCTGGCCCGGCGTGGGCGCCGAACTTTGCGAGAGCTTCAGGGTGTAGATCTGGTTGGCCGCGTCGTAGTCGCCGTGTGCCTGGACGCGGGGCGTGCCCGCCTGGGCGTACCAGCGCTTGAAGGCCTCCAAGCGCGTGGCCAGTTCGCTGGCGGGGTTGGCG
>Ga0209107_10000077_pt1 | contig 58482 bp, 48 predicted proteins | sample LakErihyJuly2011_2_FD_187460 | JGI IMG/M metagenome (GOLD analysis project Ga0209107, IMG submission 187460) | Freshwater microbial communities from dead zone in Lake Erie, Canada - CCB hypolimnion July 2011 (SPAdes) (version 2) | ecosystem: Environmental > Aquatic > Freshwater > Lentic >...
CCCATAATTTTTCTGCTATAATTTTTTGCATGGGATCTCCTTTATGTTTTTTTGCACCGCTATTTTAGCGGATTTTGGAGATCCCATCTCGGTTTTTCTAATTTATTTTAGTTTTCGTACAAGCCCTAAATACCATCATAAGGTAACTTTAGTTTGTGGCTAGAATTAGAGTTGTTTTGACTGTTTTTTGCTATTTTAGGTGGTTTTTTAAAAAAAGTGTTATTCATCCTGAAAAGAAACTGGCTGCAATATTTTCTTGAAATCTAAAATTTAATGAAAGATGCGCAATGCCTAAAAATCGACTTTTTTGTTATTTGTCCTTAATAAAATTATTCGCATAAGCCCATGTATTCTATTAAATACGCACTGCTACGTGGGGTTTTTAATCATAAATTTTTCATTTAAAAAAGAAAAACTTTTGGATAGTTTTCTTGATCCCAAAATCGAGCAGCAAGTGTGAAATGGCTCCAACGATGAAGAAAAAATGAAATAATGGTGAAATTTTGGCAATTGATGGAAAGATTTTTTGGACTGAGTAGCTAATAATCCAGGGGGCAGCGATTAAGACATATGGATTGTGCATTGGGCCGCGATGGGGAAGTGCAAGTGGGATAAAGCATATGATGCCAAGCCAGGATAGGCATGACCAAATTTGTTTGGCGATGGCAATGGACGCCACGACAAAGGCAATGGAGTAGAAAATTTTTTGCCCTTTGCTTTTGATATCAACATCGGGAAATAGTGAGCCCAAGAGCGTGAGGGTGAGATAAATTGCATCAATGCTTGAAATATCTTTGAGCACCGGAATCAGTAAAAACCTGGCTGCGCAAAATGCAACAGCGCCACCAAGCAGATGACCTTGGTACCCTGGCATGTTAACTTAACCCAAGTTTAACGCCATGCGTTGCCAAAAGCTCTTGAAAATCTTTTTCTGGAATAATGTGCGCATCGATACCATGGTTGGCAAGTGCGTCGGCATTGGTGTTAAATTCTCGCAAAACGTGAGAGAACTTACATTCAAAATAAAAACAGAATTTTTTTATAATCTCAGCCAATATTTTGAGTGTTGGATCTTTGATTTTGTATTCACCGGTCATCTGTTTTATGAGCAGTTGTGAGTCGGCAATAATGTTGAGATGATAGCGCATTTGTTGGGCAGGACTTAATTTTTTTGAAAGAAAAAAAAGTGCATACACAAGTGCGAGGTATTCAGCTTGGTTATTGGTGTGTTTTCCGATCGTAAACCCTGCGTTGATGACCATTTTTTGGTCTTGATTAATACAATAAATGCCAATACCAGATGTCCCTGGATTTCCCCTGGAGGCTCCATCGACATAAATAGTTAAAATGCGTCGTTCTTGTTGAGACATCTGGATATAAACCTTTTTAGTAAGAAGCTTGTAGTGCGGATGCTTCTAGGTTAGAAAGATATTCTTCATTGTACAAGAATCGGTAGCAGCTTCTGCAGGGCAAAATGTCACCGAGTTTGACTCGTTGAAGATCTTTTTCAACAACTGTGTAAAAACATGCGCCACATACACTGTTGTTTACTTGTACGATGGGATTTTTTACCGAGTTGAGCATTCTGGTGTATTTTGATTGCCATTCAGCCGGAACTTCAGAAAGTGCTTTAGTCCAGTCTTGTTCTAATGTTGTAAGTTTTTGTCTGAATTGCGTTTCATTTTTTGTGTAGGACAACAGTTCACTTTTGAGTGTTGATTGTTCTGCTTGAATTTTGCTTTTTGCAAGTTGATGTTGTTGCTTGAGGTTAAATAGATCTTGGCATGATTTTTCAAGGAGTTTTTCTGAATCATATTTTCGGCGTGCAAGAACTGCAATCTCTTTTTCTAGGGCAAGAATTTCTTTTTGTTTTTTGAGGGTCTTTATTTTTTTGTGCAATTTTGATTCTTGGTCTTGAATTGAGGTCAGTTCTAATTCGATGGAGTCGATTTCTTTTTGAGCAGATTTGGCATCAGTATCAAGTTTTACTAATGCTTCTTTGGTTAAGGCAAGAAGCGCTTCTTTTTGCTTTGTTTGGTCAAGGTGCTGTTTTACTAATTGTTGAGCTCCAGAAATTGCTTCATGGGCTGACGAAAGAGCTTTTAATTTTTCAACTAAATGTCTGGCACTCATGTATGCCTCCGCGTTATTTGTTGGGTAAGCGATATTGATTTCAAGCGTGTACGAGCAATGTGGTCATATTTATTAAAAATCTATGACTTTATGAGGAATCTACGCATGCAGCATAGGCCATAAGATCTCTGCTGTGAAGTGGAAAACTGTAAAAAATAGCTATTTTTTGCAAAAAAATGAGGTTTTTACAGCGGTTTTTCTTTTTTCTCTACGGTGCCCTGAGGGTTATAAGGACGACTGCGGTATTTGAAGCAACGTTAAGTTTATGCGTTTTGTGCAGGATGAATCATTTTTTGAGCTGTTTTTTCAAAAAAGAACATGTTTTTATTGGTAATGAGCGTGGTTTTTAAAAATCATACAATAATGTAATGTTAAGTCTGTATTTTTACCTATTTTTGAAATTTTGATCTGTATGATTTTTCGACATTTTTTTATTTCAGTGCTGTTGTTTTTACCAGTCCTTGTTGAAGCAGTACCACTTTCGCCAGCTATTTCGGCAGAAAAAGACTCTCCGGTTTTGTTGTTTGAGCATTCCGTCTCTTTGCCATCACATGGCATGCCGCATGAAGTTAAGGCTTATTTCAAGCAGGTTGAGGCTTTACCGATTGCGACAACGAAAGTTAATCTGGTTCCAAGCCGCGCAAAAAGGCATTTGGCTACTTTTGCTCAACCCAAATCACACGCTGCATTTCTTAAAACGCCTTATTTTAATAAAGTTTTTGATGAAATGATGCTCTTTATTAAGCGATTTCAAAAGACAAAAAATCTGAAAACTACTTTTTCGGTATTATTCGAACGCGCACAACCGGAAGACTCGGTTGTTACGGTGTTTAATTTTGAGAAAAAAAATAACAAAGTTGTGTGCAACGTGACGGTTAATGCGCTCTCAAAGAGTGTTGATACTGAATTGGTCAATTTGGTGCAGTCATTAATTTGTGATGATTCATTGGTAGCCCGTCATTGGGGTAAGGGGTTATTTGCCACGGCGGCCTTGTTGGCGGTGATTTTTAAGAAAGAATTGCCATTGGGGATTGGAAAAAAATTTCAATCATTTTATGAGCAAGCGGAGCGTGAAGTTGCGCGAGTGTATCCCGGTATTTTCGGTGAATGGCAGCCATTTGTTGCGGGCACAAAATTTGCAAAGAAAAATGATGATCCTTCCTATGCGATCATCTTGGTTTCAAACAAAGATTCAGAATCTTTCAGACTAATGGGCTCTCAACAGATCAAAGCAAAACTTAATGGTGTTACAAAAACTGTTGTGGTTCTTGAGTTAGTCGCTCCAGGTGAAGCTGAGCCTCTTGTTGTTAGGTCTTTCAGCAACGCTATTCATCGAAATTCGCTATGCTTTCCATTAAAAACTACGGTCGGATTTCGTAATTTGAGTGGAGTCAATTCGCTTGCCGCTAACCCTTTGAATTTTAATCAGAATTTTGAAATAGCGGAGAAGGTTCGAGAACAGTTTTTTGATTTGTTGAGGCCTCGTCTGTCTTCGTATTTGTGGTTTCGTTCGTCGGTAGAATTCGGGGGACTTGCTGAGGATGTTATTAAATCAGAGACTAATTTCAAAGGGCCTGAAAAGAATACCACGATGATTGTTGTGTCACCAACCCATACAAATTTTATGAATAAAATCAGTCGCTTGGAAGTTTGTTTTGAGGATGCAGAACGTGATGTTTCCGCTGATGAAACCACGCGAAAGCCGTTAGCTCATTTTGATACAGGTAGAAGGGTGCGGCAGTGTTTTTATCAAAAAATTATTGTACGTAAACTAGCACCGCAGAGCTCATTTAAGCTTTTTGCCAATGGTATTATGCAAGAATTTGTGAAAGTCGATGATTTGATGAGTAAGATCAGATTTATTGCAGATACGTTGAGCGGAGAAACCAAAGGGATTGATCTTCTGACGCAAAAGTTTGAAGAGCATCGAAATTTACCTGAGATCTTTCAAAAGGAAATCCTTAATAAATGTAATGTTGATGGAGCTAGGGACTGGATAGCAGAGAGCCCTGGAACTGTTGGCTGGCATCTTCGCCGTGATGGAAGCACAGAGACATTAATTTCAATGACATCAGTATTCGTGTCTGAGCTTAATTCTTATAAGTCGTGGAATTACATTCATGTTTCATTTGAATGCGAAATGCGCGATATCCCAGCAGAAGAAACGCAGCCAAAAGCGCGAAAACTTATAGAATCAACCAAAAGTGTTACGGTGTACGATCAAAAAATAGTTGTGTATCGAAATGCTGATAATAAATTGGTATTGGTGGCTGGTGGGGCTTCTCAGGTTTTAGAAAATCTTGATGATCTATGGACGAAAATAAAAGAAATTGCGCTTGCGCGACATGCCGAACGTAGAGAAGAAGATTTATTTACGGCAACCTTTGGTGAACTTGCTGAAAATCCAGATCGTCCAAAAGCCTTTGATGAGCTACGTAAAACACCTCGTCGAGAAGCTGGTTTGTTGGAGCAAGATATCGCATTGCTTTCTGATGAAGATTTTGCTGATTTGCCGAGAAACGATGACGGAAGCATTAAAGCCATTGGTCACGATGGTGCTGAAAAAAATATAACTGAAGCTGAAGCATTAAAATTACGTGGGGCTCGCCTTAAATTAGGTGAATTTGTCAGTCGTATGAAAAAAACAAACGATGCTGAAGCTGAACATGCGCGAACGTTGCTTGTTGAACCAAAAGCAGATGGCGATAATTGGGCGAAGGTTGCTGACATTGTTTCACAACTTGATTTGTTGTCGGTTGATAAGTTCAAAAAAGCGGAAGCCTATGCGCGAAGAATTTTTGATTTAGAAAAGTCTAGAGAGCAATATTTGTTGGATGCTTTGCGTACTTTGTCTGCTCAATTTATGGAAGAAATTAAAGCTGCAATTCCTGGTTCGATCGTGAGTTATTCGAGAGAACGATCTTCTTATAATTTTAAGCTTACGATAGGTGAAGATTCTTTGTGGATTGTTATAGCAGATCCTTATGGATATGTTTTTAAGCGTATGTACCAAGAGGGCGACAATCTTTCAACGCGGCAGATTACTCGTGTAGCCTTGGTGGCTGATTTTATTAATACTGACCCTCAGTGCGCAGAATATCGATTTAGTGCTCCTCAAATGAAGTTATGTTTGCGAAAGGGTGCTACAAAAGAAGGATCCATGGATGATCGCTTTCTGATTGCTATTCAAAAGATTGAGTCTGCACCAGCCGTAGGCGCAGGTGTTGGTGCTGCGTCAGCAACATTTACCGTTTCGCAGCTGTGCAAGATTGCTCAGATTATGCAGCGCGCAGGAACTATCGCATGGGATGATAGGTCTCTGGTGTCTATTCCGCCAGTTGAGGGATCAGGTGGTATTGGTTCACATAGATTTATGAATTTAACTGCGAGAAAAGGGTTCTTTTTTAAGAAGTATAAGTGTCCAGAATTAAAGCCATTTATGAGCCTTGATAGAATTCCGGATAGCCTTTTCAACCATGAGTTTGACGAGGTTATTGAGTCTCGTCGGATTGGCCGCATAAAAACAAAACTTTTTAGTAAAATTTATCCAAGAGAGTTGGATGGATTTCTTTTTGAACGAGTTTGCCTTTTGTTTTCAGATTTTTCTGAGCGTTTTGCAACATCTGGGATTGTTACAGCTCAATCAGGGCCTGAGAGGGAGTTGCAACGCTATTGTTTTAGGCGTCGTTTGGTGAAGGATTGGCTTGTTAAATTAGTCGATAAAGGGCTTCTAGATCAACAGCAATCTGATCGCATCGAAGATTTTTGGTTACACGCCTCAAATGCTTATTCTTTTCTTGATCCTAAGAGACAGCAACGGCGGTTTGCGGACATGAGAGAGTTGTTTAGAGCTATTCCTCTTGGGGTTCGAAAAGAAAGAACCGCTGGGCTCGTGGGACATGAAGAGAATGATTCTAAATGGGCGGCGTTGCTCGAATATGAGCGAAATATTTTTACCCCGGCGTATGAAGCTGCGTTGAAGGAACGGCTTGAAAACAGCTTGATGGCAAAAGAAGATTCTTTGAGTCGCGTTTCTTTTCGGGCTGGAGAAGAATTACCTGCTGATGGTGTTGGCGTTGGTGCAGGGGCGGCTGCTGGTTCTGCATAGATATTTTTATCTTGTTTTACCGAGTTCCTATCTTGCGAAATAGTTTACAATAATTATGTTTTTGGGTGGTATCGCACTGTTTGAAAATTGATCTTTCTGCTAATCTTTGAGGTATCAGATTAAATTTTAACATGATTGTAAGGACTGAATATGTCTAAAGAATTAAAAGATACGCTACTACCAGATCCAAAGACTCTGCTGCTTGGTATTTTTACCCCAAATAATAGATGCGCTGACATGCAAGCTTATTTCGATGAGTTTGTCAGTTTAGTAGATACTCGTGAAATTAGTTACGAAATGACCTATTTTACATCGATTAGAACGATCGATAAGGGCTTTTTGTTGACCAAAGGTAAGCTTGATACCTTTGTTAAAATGTGTGACGACAATAATATTGAACGAGTTATTTGCTCTGAACGCCTTACGCCATTGCAGCATCGCGAGCTTGAAGACATCACCAGAACCATGGTGATCGATCGGGCTGAATTGATTTTAGAAATTTTCAAACGATCGGCAACCACCGCTGAAGGGCACTTGCAGATTGAGATGGCTGAACTTGAAATGTTCAGATCTCGCCTTTCAGGGCAGGGTGCTGAATTTGCGCAGCAAGCTGGCTATGTTGGCGGCAAAGGTCCGGGCGAAACCTATAAAGAAAAAATTAAACGTATTTTGGCTGATAAATTGCGCAAAGCGGGCCAACGCATCGAGGCACTCCAAAAAGTTCGCGATAACCAACGCAAGCAACGTATGCAAAGCAAAATTCCATTAATTTGTATCGTTGGGTACACCAACGCGGGTAAGTCGAGCTTGCTCAATTCGCTGACCAATAGCGAAGTGCTCGTGGAAAACAAATTATTTGCAACGCTTGATACAACAACCCGTGAGTGGTTTTTGGGCAATAATCGCAAAGTTTTGGTTTCTGACACGGTTGGATTTATCAGTGAATTGCCACACAAATTGATTCAAGCATTCAAATCAACGCTTGATGAAGCACGTTATGCAAATATTTTATTGCACGTTGTTGATGTGACTAATCATGGATGGAAAGATCAAATTCGCGTGGTGCAAGAAACATTGCTTGATATCGGGGTAAAGCCTGAAACACCATTGATTTATTTGTTTAACAAAATTGATCTGTTGTCTGAAGCAGAACTTGGGTTGCTCAAAATTGCTGTTGAACCGTATAAACCAGGATTCTTTATTGCTGCAAAAAATAGAGAGACATTGTCATCCGTTTCATCGCAAGTGTTGAATCTTATTGGTGGCGCAGAACCTGAAGTTGTCTATCCGGTAGAAGATATTGATGCCGATGAGGAAGAAAGCGTAGAGAGCATTTGATTGGTTTTTGGGTTGTTGTTTCTCCTTGAATTGTAAAAAGTGTGGTTTTTAGAAGAAAACCACACTTTTTTTTTGTGTTGAGAATTACAAAAAATTAATTTTTTTTAAAATAAGATCACAAGCTACAGATATTTTTTGTTGTTACTTTTTTAGGGGTTGTTGTGCGTCGATTTCATCTGGTTGTTTTTGTACTTTTTAGTATTGTTGGTTTGTCTGCTCAGGAGTATTCAATCGAGCTTTCTGTGGTTCAAGGTAAAGGCTTGAGGCAGCATAGTGCATTTTATAATAAAATCATCAGCCAGACTGAATTACTAGAAGATTTTTTTTGTAGTGATTTTTCAGCAGATGCTTTTTGTTCCTTGGTTGACGACCTGAAAGCTTTTTTTAAGCGGGAACTTGATGAAAATAAGACGCTCGGTGATTTTCGTGATTCGTGCATTCAATTTAATGATTTTCTCAAAGGTTCTCATCTCTTTATTAAATTAAATTTTAAGCAAAAGGTTTTTCAGTTTTTTGAAAAATTCAAAGAAGTAGCTTTTTCAACAGCTAATTTTGAGTATGTAAAGGTGCTTGAAGAATTCTTGCACGACCTTTATTATGCGCCAAAAGATTCATATGAATCGATAGAAGACGGCGAGAAAATTTATGTTCCTGGAAAATATTCATGGGATTGTCTTTATCCAAGAGATAGATTTAAGGATGCGATTTCTTCGCTTCGGATTGATACATCGAATTTGTTAAAAAAAGAATATGTTTGGCGTCGTTTGGAAAATTTTTTCCGATTAGCATCGCTTTCAAGAACTTCAACGTATAGTGTGATACAAATATTTATGTTAGAAGCCTTATGTGGCCATGGGTTTTTTTTAAAAGTAGAAAAAGAATTATTGAAAAAATTTAAACATAATGTTCTTGCTCTAAAGATTGGATTGTCTACCGCTTCAACAAAAAGAATTGATTATACAGAGTCTGATTTTGATGCTTTTATCTCTTCGCTTGAGTCCGAAGAAGATAAGCGGTGTGTTCTTGCGTGCCTTCAGAATGTATTGTTTACCTGTGAGCATATGAAATGTGCCCCTCCAGCTTGTTTTTATAAAGATGGTGAACCTGTTTTTGAGCCAGTTAAAGCAATTCCTGAGATTGCGCCGGTGGCTCGCAAAAAGAAAAAAAATAAAAGAAAGAAAAAGCTTGCTCATTCAGATCAAGAAGATGTTGATTTGGCTGCTTGCGATTCAGATAAGAGAGCTATCGAATTAGCTGCTCGAGAGTTTTTACTTGGCCAGTCTGACGTGGTTGATGGACTTCTGTTGCTAGCTGGTGCGGGTTCTCATGTCTTTGAGGCGCCAGATGAGCCTTCGGCGTTGGTGCTGAGCCATGATGTTGATGTTTACGGTTCACCCCTATCGGTGGGCTCTTATGAATCTCAGTCGATTACAACGGGATCTCCTCATGGTTCTTTAGGGGGTTTTGAATCGGCCTCTCCGATCGAATCTTTAGAGGTCCTGCCATTTTCTTTGGACGGACAGGAAGAAACATTTGCTGGTCGAGAGAGTGCGCGAAGACAGAAGTTGTTAGGCTTAACCTATGATTTCTCAGATTCATTTGTGCCTTATTCTGGAAAGTTTAAGCCTTGTTGGAACAGTTTTCTCTCAGATGATGAAGTTATTGATTTATTAGATGAGTTCGAAGTTGCCTATGAAATATTGTTTATTAAGAAATTGCTTTCTTTAGAAGCATATCCTATTGATACGCCATTTCTATCCTTTAGATCATTGAAGCTCGCGGTGGAAGATATCAAAAAAAAGAAGGGTGTTATCGATAAAAGTACTCTGCTGAAAAGCGCTTTTAGGTCGTGCGCCGTTATAAAAAAAGAAATCTCTGTCTTGCAGCGCAATTTTTTGCTTAAGCCTATTAAATCGAATAAGAAGCTTTTAGCGGCGAAGAGAAATAATTTGAGAAAGTTTGAAAATAAAATAGCAGAACTTTTAGGGTTGTTATCTGCTGATGAATGGGCTGCATTTTGCGCACAATGTGATGCGCAAAATAATTTGTCTAAAAACGTCTGCATTGAAATCTTTAATTACTCAACAGGGCTCTCAACGATTGCTAAAGCTTAAGAATTATTTATTTATTATTATTTGGTCCCGGAAGAAATATCCGGGATTCTTATTTTGGAAAAAAAGCTTAGAAAATCATCATATGAAAGATCTTTAGCTTCTTTATAGAGAAAGATAGCCATCTTTCGCGGGAATGTGCTCAGTTTGAGCTCGTAATAAATAGATTTTATGCGACGTCTGATGAGATTTCGTCTGACTGAATTGCCAACTCTGCCAGGAATTACGATGAGTAATTTGCCAGCGGGTTCAGTCGAGATCGTTTGTTCAGTCTCTTGAGGGGCTTCCGTTTTGGATTTGCGCTCAGTGATGAGTTTGAGTCCAGGAATCCTGAGGAGCGTTTTGCTGTTCTCAAAGAGTTTTTTGGCTTCAAATGATGAAAAGGTAAAAGGTTTAAACATAAAAAGGCGATCCCTGGAAATTGATATCCATAAAATCGCCTTTTTTTGAAGTAGTAAGTGTCAAGACGCTTAGACTGCTAATCTCTTGCGACCGTGTGCACGTCTGCGACGAATAATGTCACGACCGCCTTTGGTTGCCATTCTGACGAGAAATCCGTGTTTGCGTTGACGTTTAACTTTAGAAGGTTGGTATGTAATCGACATGGTTTTTGCTCCTGAGGTGCAATGGTTATAACGACAATTTATGAAGGAATTTTATCATAAGAGCGGGTGATTGTATAGTGGCAATACTTGAGTTAATCTCTATAAAAATAAGCTTTTCTCTGTGATCGTTCATCTTTTAAATTTTTGTTCTGAAGGTTTAGATTCTCATATGATTTTTTCTTTTTTATTAAAAAAACGACTTAAAACACTCCTTTTTATAAGTATTATCTCTCCTGCTGTGCTTCTCTTTTCTTACACCGATCATGTTTCGCGTGAAGAATCCCAGACCGAATACCTTGAGGTTGCGGGCTTAAGCGGTGCCTCAAAGGTTCTTGGCAATGGATTAAGGGTAGTTGCCCTTAATCAGCCATCTTCTCACAAAGTCTTGGTAGAACTCGTTTTTTCAGGGGTGGGATCAGCCATTGATCCATTGGGCAAGAGTGGTTCTGCGCATTTTTTGGAGCATATGATGTTCAAGGGGACGCCATTGCTTGGTGAAAATGGTTATAAATCTGTCTGCTCAAAATATGGGGCATGGTGGAATGCGAATACTTGGTTTGATTACACAACCTATGTGATTTCTGTTGATAAGAATAACTGGAAACCTTTTTTGCATTTGTACGCAGATGTTTTTAAAAATGCGTCATTTAATCCACAGCATTTGGCTTCAGAGGTGAGTGTTGTTGTGGCTGAAATGAGGAGAGATCTTGATGATCCATTCTGGACGATTCAGAAAGAATTTGTTCGAACAATGGTTCCGGCTGGTCATCCGCAGCATGGTTTTTTTATTGGGTACAAAAAAGACTTGGCATCTGTACGAGCAGATGACTTAAAAAAAATGTATACAGACTATTATGATCCAGCGCTGGCAACACTTTTTTTGGTTGGGAATGTTGGAAATCTTGATGAGGCGATTGCATCTGCCGATAAAGAACTTTCGGTGCTTGAGCGTAAAAATGCAGTGCTGCCTCAGATTTATGAAAAAAAATACGATCTTACTATTGGTTTTCATAAAATTCTTCAGAGTGACTGTTCTTCCGATACCATTCTGCTTGGTTGGCCGATTCCTGGTGGCATGAATGAGTCTGCATCTTGCTTTGAAATGGTTGAAAAGCTTTGCAATCTGCGGTTAGCGCAGCGGCTTGTGTATGATGATGGTATCGCGTTTAACGCGGTTGCTAAGTTGAGGGTTTTTGACGGAATTAGTTATTTTGCCGTAATCGTGAATCCTCGTCCCGGACAATCAGAAAATTGTGTGACTGCTATCCATGAAGAAATAGATAAAATCTCTCGAGATGGCGGCGTTGCTGAATTTTCTCAAATAATATTGAAGGCTGAACTTGACCATCGGTTGTGGTTGCATTCAGTTGCAGAGACAGGTTTATCTGGTGGACTTAATTCTACTCATGATATTGCTCTGTTGCGGTATGTTAATTCTGGTAACGATCTCTCTTATTGTTTTGATAACATCAGCAAGCTTAAAAAAGTAGCGCCTTCATCGGTGCAGAATGTTCTAAATCTGTATCTTAAAAAAGAATTGTCTTCTCGAGTTGATAATGTTCCATTTACTCAAGATCAGCGGCTCAATGCGTTTGTTGAGCTTCAAAAGGATCAAGCGCTTGAACGCGAAATCTTTCAGACTCATAACAGAACAGATCCGTTGGTTGAAGTTGATCTGCCGTCTGATTATCCTGCCGTAAATAACATTGATGTCACATTTCCCGTTCCAGATAGCACGGTAACGCTTTCAAATGGTTTGAAAATTATTATACAAAAAGATACATCATCAAATCTTTGTTCGTTTAAAATAGCTCATCGTTTGCAGCCAGATTTTTTGCTGAGTGTTGATGGGCTTCTTGTGTCGATTCTGGGTCGAATGTTGTTTCAAGGAACAGACACAATGACCGGCAAGGAAATGTTTGATGTTTTCAAAAAAGTTGGGGCAAAAGTTTCTATTGATGGGGGTAATCTAAGTGTTTTGTGCCTTAAGGAACATTTTAATTTTTTAGTTGAATTTGTTATTAAAAACATCTCAAAGCCTATGTATTTTCAGGAGGTTTTTAACTCTGTAAAAGCATCAGTGCTTTCAGAGCTTGAAGGATTAAAAAAAGATCCATTTCAATGTGCGATTCGGGCGCGATGCCAAAAAATGTTTCCGCAGGAGCTTTCGGATTGGTCATTTGATGATGCAATTAAGGGTTTGGCCGCTGTTGGGTTTAAAGATTTTCTTGCGTTTCAAAACTATTATTTAAATCCACAGTTTATGGTTTGCTCTATTGTCGGCAATATTGAATCAGATGAAATTCTTGCGTTGCTCGAAAAAACGGTTGAGGTAACGGCGAGACCTATTGCTGGCTATGAATTTTCACGTATTCCACAAGCTGATAATTCTTCAAATGATATTCAAATGATTAAAGATCAAGTGTGGGTGTTGTATGGAAGAAAATCTCCAATTAGGCGATCTCACAAGGATTATCCCGCCATCTTGCTTGCTGATCAAATAGTGAATAAGAGGTCGTTTGCCTTGCGTGATGAAACAGGTTTTTTTTATACCATTTGGGCTGGTTTTATGAGGTCGTCTGGGACGGTTTCTTTGTATGATACGGTTGCAGCTCAAGCGGCTCCTGAGAAATTATCTTTAGTCGATGAATGCTTTAAGCGATTTTTTTCTTCTGATATTAGGCGACCTGTTACAGAGCAAGAGCTGCAGGCCGCCAAAACTTCACTGAGAAGTCAATGGAGTTATATAAATTCATCATTGAATGACAGGGTAAATTATTTTGTAGCTTGTGAAGTAAATGGATTGGATTTTTATAAAAAAACATTAGATGCAATTGATTCTTTGACGGCAGAAGATGTTACAAGGGCGATTGAGCGGTATCTTGCAGCAGGAGATTTTGTGAGAATTCGTGTGGGAAATATCTCAGATTAAAAAAAATTTTAGGTAATCTTTATCATCCTTGTATTGACTGATCTATTAAAAATGGTTCAATACAAGGATCAGTTTGTTAATTAAAAAAAAGCACCTCCTTGTGGAACTTATCTGGAATGAATTTCTTAAAATTGTACGTGAAGAAGCTGGTAGTCAGGTTGTAGAGACCTGGTTTAAGGCGGTGAAATTCAAAGAATGGAATCGTGCAACGCATGTTGCAACCCTTCAGATGCCGAATCAATTTGTCACGCACTGGATAAAAGATCATCATCTTGGATTGCTCAAAAAACATTTGGCGCGATTGCTGTATGTTGTTGATCTCACGATAGAATTTGATTCAAATAAAGTTGAGCAAGAGCGGAGTCCGTCAATCGTTCCGGCAGTTGTTCTAAGATCATCTGCTGAGCACCTTGTTGCAAAACCGTCCTTTTCTGAGCAACTTGTTCGCGTTGATAATCAACCAGAATCACTCCAGCAACGGTGCCGTGCAAGTAAAATTAATGAATCATACACGTTTGATACCTTTATCGTTGGACCAAGTAACTCACTCGCGCATGCGGCTGCAATCGCAATTTCAAATAATACCGGGCGAGAATATAATCCACTGTTGATCTATGGTGGCACGGGGCTTGGGAAAACTCATTTGCTGCATTGTATTGGCAATGAGCTTTTGCGAAAATATCCTGAAAAAAGAGTTCGCTATGAAACTTCTGATAAATTTATTACTGAATTTATCACTTCGATTAAACAAGACCGGATTCACGGGTTTAGACAAAAATATGAAAAGCTAGATGTGTTGTTGTTAGATGACGTTCAATTTTTCTCTAACAAAGAGCAGACTCAAGAAATTTTCTTTCATATTTTTAATAACTTGTATGAGCGTAAAAAACATATTGTGATGTCGAGTGATACGGTTCCGCAAAAAATTGATGGACTCCAAGAGCGATTGAAGTCTCGGTTCAACTGGGGCCTGGCTGTTGATATTCAAGCGCCTGCACTTGAAACCAAAATTGCCATTTTACAAAAAAAATCTGAAGCTCTCGGCATTACCTTGAGTCAGGATGCTGCAGAACTTATTGCAAGTACCGTTAACTCAAATGTGCGAGAACTCGAGGGTGCACTGATTAGAATCAATGCCTTTGCGCTTTTGATGAATAAGCCCTTAACAATTGACATTGCATCGCAGGTTTTGCTTTCTATTGGAGGAGAGACCAAGCGTGAAGGAATCTTACTTCATGACGTGCTTAAAGCTGTTGGAAAATATTACGACATGACGGTAATTGACATAAAATCCAAAAAACGTAATAAAGATATCTCAAATGTTCGGCAGATAGCCTTTTACTTGATGAAAAAATTAACGTACTCTCCATTACAAGTGATTGGTGAATATGTTGGTAATCGAAATCATTCAACAGTCATTCACGCATTGGGTAAGGTTGAACAAATGATTAAGCAAGACGTACATCTTGCCGAAAAAATAACGGCGATAGAACATGATATTCTTTCCAGAAATGTTTAGATTTAAAAAAATAATAATGTGGCTATTGCTCGGATTATATGTTCCGAATGTGAGCACTTTTTCTTTTGGTAAACTAAAGGTTGTTTCACGAGATGCTGCACCTTCTGTTGTATCCGTTGAGAAAAATGAACCGGTGTCTCAGGCTTATTCAAAACACCCAACAATTAAATTTCATGTTAAAAATGAAATAGGTCGAAAAATGTATGCTGTTTCTTTTGCATATTTGAGACGTTTTATAGGTGATAATTGGCATTGGCACAAGACAGACATCCTCGAGCTTGAGGCTGATCATCAAGCGCTTCTTGATTTTGGCTCTCTTGCAAATGCGGAGGATGCTACAGCTATTTTTGGTAATATTTGTGTATTTGATTCTTATGAGGATGCAGTTGTTTCAACTTCTGAAACAGCGCCAGATCACCGTATGATAGATTTGGATATTATTTCTAATTTGAATCATAAAAGTATTGCACTGACATCTTCGATCTATGGGATTAAAGGCGAACGTTTTTCGTATCGCATCATTTCTTCTGAAACAGTTTTGGAACTTGCACCGTTAGATTATGTTGTTGCTAATGAGAGCGCGGAGCCAATCATCGTTACCTCTTTTTTGTATGGTCGTGATCAAGATCTTGATTTTTTTTCTGTTTGGCGATTTAGCAAAAGTGATGTGTATGAAATTCAGCCTGGACAGCATGCTCACATAAAGGTTGAAAAATATACGAATGCGTATGATAGAAAAAATGTAAAAGGTTATTTAGGCGTATTTAAACCAAGTGAACTAAAAAAAGCTGAAAACGCTGTGTATGAGCTGCTCAAGCCGGCACAAAAATTTTCACTTGGTCGGCTTTCGGCCTTAGATAAAAAACAAGTTGTAGTTTCTGAAGCAGCGTATGGACTTAATAAAAAGTTTATTATTTCTATGCGGTCTGTTTGATAGTGGTAATTTTAAACAATAATATGGTGACTCTCGCGTGAATAAATCTTCTTCTTTGTATCATAAAACAGTTCTTTTGGATGAAACCGTTAAAGGTGTCTTGAACAATAAACCAGGTGGTTTTTATATCGATGTGACGTTCGGTGGCGGCGGTCATACCAAAGCCTTACTCGAAGCTGATCCAACGTGCACTGTTCTGGCATTGGATTGGGATAAAAAAGCCTTGGAGCTCAACGCTCCCGCACTTGAAGAAGAATTTAAAGAACGCTTCATGTGGCGATGGGCAAACTTCGCTGATTTATGGACGCTGTTGCGTCGCGAAAAAATTACTCGTGTTGATGGCGTACTTGCTGACTTTGGAACATCTCAAACGCAGATAAAAGCTGCAGATGGATTTTCTTTTTCGGTTGATACTCCGCTTGATATGCGTATGTCTAAAAATTTTGGTACCTTAACCGCAGCAAAACTGATAGAGCATGCCGAAGCTCGAGAGCTTGCACATATTTTTAAAACCTATGGCGAAGAATTTCATGCCTGGAAAATCGCACACAAAATTGTTGAAGTAAGAGGTGAAACACCGATTACAACAACAAAGATGCTTGCAGATTTGATCGAAAAAATCATTCCACGGATATTTGGTTCTGGACCTGGTGGAAAAAAACGTGTGAGCATTCACCCGGCAACAAAGGTATTTCAAGCATTGCGCATTGTTGTCAATCGCGAACTTGAACATATCGATACGTTGCTGAAGCTTGTTCCGACAATTTTATCCCCTGGGGGTCGTTTTGCGTGTATTAGTTTTCATTCGCTTGAAGATCGTTTAGTGAAGCAAGCGTTTAAAAGAGATGCAGATTTGGTAAAAATGGTTATTATTACACCAAAGCCGATTACAGCATCAGAAGAAGAGCTCAAGAGTAATGCGTCTGCGCGCTCTGCAAAGTTGCGTATTGCTCAAAAGTTGGATGTCTGATGATGTGTCAAAAACAAGAGCAAAAAACAGTACAATATCTACTACGTAATGTTATGGCAGTATCGATTTGTGTCGGCGCGGCATTTACAAATCGTGTTGTTAATAATGTTATACAGTGTGTCAAACAAGGACTTCTTCTATGAAAATCACAGAAATCAAAATTTATCCAGCTAACGTTGGTAAATTAAAAGCTTATGCAACAATGGTTATCGACAATTGCTTTATCATTCGCGACTTGAAAGTCATCGAAAGTGAAAAAGGAATGTTTGTTTCTATGCCTTCTCGCAGAAAAAAAGATGGAACATTTAAAGATATCGCTCATCCGTTGAATCAATCAACGCGTGAAGATATTGAACGCTCGGTAATTGATGCATGGACAAAACATGCAGGTAAGCCAGCAACAGAAGCTTACGACGCTGACTAAAAAAGATTTTTTCTTTTAAATGAAAAACGCCCAGAAATAAACTGGGCGTTTTTCATTTAAAAGAAAAAATCTAGCGTAAACGTTCAATCTCTCGAATGAGGTTATGAATATTGTCACAGACTTGTTGGTATTCAGAATCCGTCCATCCCGTTCCATCACTTTTGTTAAAAGGTACTGTGTTTGGTCGATCATCTATATTGATAATTTCCCATTTTCCTTGAATATCTTCTAGTAAAAGATTAATTAAATAATCATGGAAAATGCTCATTTCATGAGGGGCAACATTTCTTAATTCTTCGTAGCATGTTTTTATTTCTAATTCGAATTCGGTTGGATTTCTTGCAGAAATAAAGCTGGTAATTGAAAATAGTAGGGTGAGAAATAATTTTGTTTTTTTCATAATAAAAACCTTATTGTGTTTGAGTAATCTATATTTCTAGTTTGCAGTTGTTATTAATTTATTGCTAACGCTGCATATTTATAAAAAAAAATGATGACTTTCTGCTTTTTTTGTTATTATTTTTTCTCTTGATCGATAGGTTTTAGAAATAATTAGTCAATTTTGATCAAAAAAACGCTTCAAAGTTTTGTTTGAAGCGTTTTTTCTTTGATATTTTTTATATTCTTGCTACAATTTCTCAGTCGATAATTTAGTTATCGAATTTCTTTATGGGGCGTCGCCAAGTGGCAAGGCAGCGGTTTTTGGTACCGCCATTCGGAGGTTCGAATCCTTCCGCCCCAGCCATCCTACGCCAAGGCTCCTGCTCGGCAAGCCAGCGTTTTTCAATGACTTGATATAAAATAAAATAGAGTTTGATATAACTAACCGTAGGGTGTAACGCCAAAGCTTTTTACAGCGAACAATATTTAAAATTTGTCTTTGGTAGAGCATTTAAGAAAAAAAATTTTAGTAAAATATAAATGAGGCTACGATAATACCGTAGCCTCATTTAATTTTACGCTATAGCTTTCGCAAAAGCCGAAGCTGTGGCGATACAAGTATGCAAGTTTTTATCTTTTACCACTACCCCATTTGTTTTTAGCAGCTTGAATAAGGCGTTTTCCTTGTTCAACTAATCCAGTTTTTCGTTTAGGCGTTGTTTTTTTAGCTGGATTAGCTGCTGTGGGATCTGTCTGGACAGGAACTTGAGCTAATGGATTAGGTCTCGCTTTGATCGGAGCACTTGTGCCTTCGGCAAGGCTTTTCATCATTCTAGCGCGTTGTTGAAGGACTTTTCGTGCTTCTGGGTTGCTCTCTGCTCTTGCCGCAGACTCCAAAGAGTCAATTTGCATTTGGTTTGGTGGGCAAATTGCTACAAAAGAGCAACTCAAGGAACTTAACAACAACATTTTTTTTACAGAAAACATACTAACATCCCATCAGTTTCGTGATGAATTTAATTTTTGTAAGACTTACATTTTTTATTCGCCAAATTCAAACATATCGTTGTGTTGTACGGCTTTTAATCTTGTCCCATTTATAAAAAAGAGAATGCGCGAAGTTTTATGGCTTCGCGCGTCTTTTTTGATTGCAAAATTACAAGTGCGCTGCTCTTACGCGTGTTTGCGGCGCTGCAGTTCTTGATGGAGATCCTTGAGCTCCAGGAGATTTAAAGCCGCTCAATGCTTTAATTCGTGACTCTTCTAATCTTTTTGGTTTTCCTAGTGGGTTTGGGATTACGACCGATTTAGGTTTTGGGGTGCCTGGTTTTTTCTTGCTGCCACCAAAACGTGAAGCGATAGCCGAAACGCTACCAGTTTTAGGTATTTCTGGATTTTCATCGGTTGATAGAGATCTTGAGGCATGCATTGGATTTTCCGTTGTTCTGAATACTGGATTTTCATCCGCAGTGTGTCTTGCTGTACCCGCTGGTGAAATGTCTCCGGTGGTTGGTTTAGCCGCAGCTTTTTGTTGGGCAAGAAGTTTTATCAAGGCTGCTTTTTTAGTCGATCGAATTCCTGATGCTCTCGGTGCGCCACGTCCAGGGCCGCCAGTGTTGGCATCTAAGGGATCAACAACATCTTGTGGTCTGGCTGCAGCTCTTCTGATGGGTGGTGGTGGTGGTGGTAATGCTGGAGCGCTTCTTTGGCTGGGTCGTAAGGCTTCTACCAAGGGAGTTTCTGATACAATACTTGGTGTTTGATACAAGAGTGGATTGTGCTCCATGTTGTATTCTCCAACCTGATAGCTCATATTTGTGCTTGCTTTAGGTTTTCTTCGGATGACAGCGGCGATTCCCTTTGACGGTCTAGATCTTCTAACAGGTGCAGGAATCGGAAGGGGTGGTGGGAGTTCTGGAGCTCCTTGCCCCCTAACGCCGGTTCGTGCGTCAGAGCTGTCAACAACCTCAGAGGCTGCGCTTGTTGCGAGTGGCTGAGTTACAATTGGTGCTTCGGATGCTTCGTAGAACATTGGGTTTCGGCTCATTTTGAGCCATTCTCTTGGGTTCAGGCCTGGCACAAAGTGTTCCATGCTTCTTACTGGAGCTGGTGGTGGTGGTGGTAATGCTGGAGCCTGAGGATATCGAATTCTTGGAGGGCGAGGTGCAACGATTTCAGTAATCGAGGGAGCATCCTGAGCTTGAACTCCGGTTCGCGCGTCAACAGTTGACTCAAGGGTGTCAGCAGCTGCGGGCACTCCTTCTGGTTGAGCTCGTTTGCTTGGGGTGTATGAAAATTTAGGTTTCGCTTTAGCTCTCACCGCAGGGGGTATTATAGCTGGATCTGTATTCAATACCTCTTCAGCTGTTGGTGAATTTGGAGCAACTTGAGCGAACATTTTTCTCTTTATAGGTTGTATAGCCATTCTAGCTTTTCTGATTTCTTTGACGGTCGCTGCAGGAACTCCTTCTGGTTGAGCTCGTTTGCTTGGGGTGTATAAAGTTTGAGGTTTCGCCTTAGCTCTCACAGCAGGTTCTATTATAGCTGGATCTCTATTCAATACTTCTTCAGCTGTTGGTGAATTTGGAGCAACTTGATCGAACGTTTTTTTCGCGATAGGTCGTATAGCCATTCTAGTTTTTTTAACGGCAGCAACCGATCGTGCTGGTTTATTTATTTCATCTGTCGGTACTTGTTCTTGTTGATAATTAAGTTGTTTTCTTACAACCTTAATTCTTCGGGGAGCCGGCTGTTGTTCTTGAATTTCAAGAGCGGCTTTAATTCCTATCAATAATCTTCGTCGGCGTTCAAGCGCATCTGTTGCAGATATTCTATCATCAGGGCTCAATGAGGTGCTTTTAAGAAGTGTTTCTAGTCTTGCGATATCGGTATTATTTTTTGCTTTCAAAGCTAAAAGTATTTTCGGCGATACTTCTTTTGCAATTTCGCCATGTGCTTGAATTATTTCAGCGTTTTCAGATACCTTTCCGATATCTTTGCTTGCATCAAAACGTAAGTTTTGTAGTTTTATTAATTTTTCTTGTGCAATTGCAACATCTTCTGGGTCGAAACCTTCAACGGAGAGGGCTGCTCTTCGATCTTCATCTCGGTTTCGATTAAGTTTAAAAAGATTTGTACCTGCAGCCATTCTGTCTTCGAGTTGAGAGGTGTCAGTTTTTGCAGGAGCGATTGGTCGTCTGGTGGCAGGTGGTGTTCTGCCCCATATAGCAGCTTTTTTGGCGAGTTCTTTAGCGGCAGATGTTTCCTCAACCGCTACCAAATAGCCGGCAAGAGGAGTTCTTTCAGCGCGTTTTGCTCTTGCAATAGCTTCAACGTTTTCTGTAAAACGCTCATTTCTTTTGGTCAGTATGTGAGTGACTAACGCAGCAGCTGCTTTGCTTTCATTGCTGGTTAGTCGGTTTGATGCGTCATCAAGTGCTTGCAATTTTCTCTTATTTTGTCCGAGTTCCCTCTCTTCATCGATTGTTAGATCGTCATGAAAATCACTTTGTAGATTAGTTGTTTCAAAAAGGTCTGCTTGAAGAGTCGATTGGAGTGTTTTTCGTGCATGTTCTATTTCCTGTGCCGTTGCATCATCAAGTCGTTTTTCAGCAGAGAGTCGTTGTATTATTTTACCAGTGTTGGTTGCTATTTCTTCTTCATCTGAATCATTAAAAGATGGGAGTTCCTTCAGTCGTTTATTTGCGGCGCGCAGCTCTTCGACAGTCATTACTGTTGCAAGTCTTCTAGGTGCTCCTCGTCCTGCGCCGCCAGTTCGCGCAGGATCTATTGATTCAACCGTATCAGCTTCTGCAGGTACTCTTGGAGCCGTCAGCAAGAGTCGCTTGGTGCGTACAGTCGATCCTGTGCTTGCTGATGATCCTTCAGCAGCTGCAGGTAGCGGATTTTCAAGTGCATGCAATATGAGCGCTTTTATTTTAAGAATTCGTTCATTTGGTTGAATCAGTTGTTTTTCTTCATCCGTTGCTGCTAAAGCTCTCTGTTGCTCAACACGTCTTGCGTCTCTCGTTGCGATATCGTTGAGTGTTGCGCGGACTTTTGCATGGGGTATATTTTGATAGCTTGCAGTAAGTTCATCAAGCTCTGTATCACGAGAGTTCGTTTTGTATGTCCTCAGCACGGCATCTGTTTCTTCTGGCGTTAATGTTATTCCGGCTCTTTTTGATTGTTCTGGATAATTTGTCATTGCCAAGGTTATGCGATCGAGTCGAGCTTGACGAGAAAGGGCCATATCTTTTTGTAAATTAGTCCGCAAAAATACATTTTTTTCCTGCTCTCTTCAGAGGCAATGCTCGATTGCTCCCCTGTACCAAGAATGTCATTAAGGTCTGTTTGTTCACGATTAATTCGGGTGAATTCTTTTATTTCGTGAAGATATTCATCAAATGTTGAGCCTCCGGCAAGATGATCTGCCGTAGACCGACTGGTTGTCCCATCAAACGGTTGAGTGGACAACATTTTCTCATAAGAAGAGAGCTGGGCGTAGTCATACCCGTTAGTTTTGAGATGAGCGATAGCTTCTCTTTCTTCTTTAGATATTGGGCGAGCATTTATTGATTGTTCACAGACCATCAAAGCTAAAAACAATAATAGAGATGTCATTTTAGATAAGCCTTAAAAATGTATCGTGTTTTAAATAGTTTTGAGTTTTGGAGTATGTTTTATCAAGATAATCAGACTTTATGGTCAACATGTTTTTTCAATGAAGGTAAAAAGAGAAAAGCCTCTTTCTTTGAGATATGGCCTTGGATCGATAGCACCACTAAATATTTCTAGTTAAGGTGAACAGTATCCATGTGATCTTAGAAACGTAATAGCCGTTTGTTCTTCCGGAGATACTGCTGCTGTAATTATAGGGAACGAGAATATTCCAAATATGAGGAGAAGAATTAAAGATATCATTTTGTATCACATTCCAAAGAATATAGTTTTTCTAATTTTTTATAGTTGGCGGGTGTTTTTTCAAGATAATCAAATTATCAGCGGGCCTTAGAAAGCTTCTTTTTGTCCGAGAAAATGAAGCTTTTTTCTGTTGAGTCTCTTTTTACTAAGAAAAACGCGCGAAGTTTTATGGCTTCGCGCGTTCTTGTTTTGAAAATTAATTATGAGTATCTAGCTCTTACGCGAGTTTGCGGCGCTGTAGTTCTTGATGGAGATCCTTGAGCTCCAGGAGATTTAAAGTGTCTCATTGCTGCAATTCGTGCCTCTTCTAATCTATCTGTTTTTGCTAGTGGGCTTGGGATTACGACCGCTTCAGGTTTTGCGGGAGCAGATTCTTCCTTACTGCCACCAAAACGTGAAGCGATAGCTGAAACGCGACTTTTTGTAGGTATTTCTGGATTGGCATCAGCAGGTGGCATATCTCTTCTGGCTCTCATGGGATTGTGCATCATTCTGAGTGCGGGATTTTCGTCAGCAGGACGGCTATTTGAAGCGCTTGCAGGAGAAATATCTCCGGATGGTCGCGCACGAGCGGTTGCTGGTTGGTGTGCAAGCGCTTTTACTAAAGCATTTCTTCTTGCAATAGCTGCTCTGTCACCATCCATTCTTCTTGATCTGACTGGCGAGGGTGTGTGCGCGCTACGTCCATGGATGCCTGTTTTGTTTTCGTCTGTATAAACAACACCTTCTGATGTGCCAGATGCTGCACCTTCGGAGCTTTTTGCTGGAGCCACCGGTCTTCTGCCTAGTGGCGGCGTTGGTTTTAGTAACGTTGATGGAGCAGGTCTTGGTACTCCCTGACCTCTTATGCCGGTTCTGTTTTCGTCTGTATCAATAACATCTACGGGAGTTCTTTCTTGTCTGCGTTTTAATGCTGCGGCAAGAGGATTATCGGTGACAATACTTGGGGTATGATAAAAGAGTGGATTGCGAGACATTTGATATATTTTCCCATCTCTTTCATCATTTTTCATGTGTTTCATGCTCGATGGTTGTCGCGGTTTATTTCTGATGACGGGTGCTGGCATTGGGCGTGGTGTTGTTCTTGAATATTCGGGCTTTCTGACTGAGGGGCTGAGTGGTTGAGTCAGAAGTGCGTTTTCTTCAAGTGGTTTTAGAAATCTCATGCCATTATTTTTATCAACTCTGTCGATTGAATGTCTTGTTGTTCTGTCTCTTAGTCCATCTTTATCATCGAATCGACCGATTTTTGACGGAGCTGGTCTTCTGACTGATGGTGGCGTTGGTGGCCTCATTGTAATAGCCGGAATTCCCCGACCACTTACACCTGTTTGCCAGTCTGTGCTATCAACAACATCATGAGTCTGTCTTTCTGGTCTGTGTTTTAAGGCGAGCAGAGCAGGATTTTCGGTGACGATGCCAGGTGTTTGTGCCGAGCGTTCTTTGTTTCTGGCTTTTAATTCTGCGTTTCTGGTTTTTAATTCTTTGTCACGAATCAGCTCTCCATGTTTTGCTGGAGTACGAGGAGAGGTTCTTCTGACGTGAGCAGGAGGAGGTGGTGGTAATGCTGGAGCCTGAGGATATGGAGTTGTTGGTGGGCGAGGTGCAAAGCTTCTAGTCATAGAAGGAACGCCCTGGCCCCTGACGCCCGTTCGTGAATCAGTGTCATCAACAACATCAGCTGCAACGTGTAGGCTTTGCAAGGCTTTTTTGTGAGCAAGATGTTTTTCGTATGCGGAATCAATTCTTCTTGCAGCAGCTTCTTGATATCTGGATGGAATTTCTTGGTGGTGAGTGAGTGGTTGACCATGTTCATCGGCCCATCGAATAGTTTTTTTAGCTTTTGGTTGTGGCTTCAAACCCTCTGGAAATTCCATTTTAAAGTTAAATTGACTACGTTTTTGTGCCTCTCTTCGCAGCGCGTCTTGCTGCAAAAGTTTTTTGATTAATTCTTCAAAGTCTCTTTTTATAGGACCACGGGGCATTTCTTCGCATTTATTATAAAGTTCATCGAGCCATCGTTCATTTTGATCAATTGCTTGCAGGTGCTCATCCAAGACAGCTATTCCTTCTTCTCTGCTACTGAATGGATAAGAAACCTCATTGGTAGAAAAAGCTCTGGCGGGTATGCCGGGAGCATAAGCTAATCGCATCTCTTCGATTGCTTTATCGATGGCGAGTCTTCTTGGTTCTGCTGGTCGAAGACTTTCGTATACGGTTCCTTTCATTATTCTTATATTGGGCCCTCTACCTTCGAGGCCAGCTGGATGTCCTTGTTGAGGTGGTTTCGCAGCCATTCTTATTGTTGGCTTTGCAGGAGCGGGGAGTTTTTCTCTCATAGTTTTAGAATTATCACGTAAAACCAGACCGATTTGTTTTTGTTTGATTTTAGGATTGGCTCGTTTGAGCTTGTCTTCGATAGATTTAATTGAGGAAGCTTGTGCTTTGCCACTCGCGTCCATTCTTATTTTGAGGTGCTTAATAAGTACGTCTAAATTATCTTTAATTTTAGGACCGTTTCCAGTACTCTCCTTTGCTATTGAAAGAATTCCAGAGAGTTTTTCTTGTTCGTCCTTTATGCGTTCGTATTCATCGATCTCATGACCATATTCTGCGAAAGATTTAAAGCCATCGGATTCAATTCCAGCATGGTGAGGATATCTATTTATGGTAACAATCTTGTCGTAGTCTCTGAATTGTGAATATCCGAATCCATGTTCTTGGAGAAACAAAATTGCTGAACGTTCTTCTTCCGTTACCGGGTATGTTGCAATTGGGGACGAAATCATTCCCAGCAGAAGAAAAATAAATAAATAGATCATTTTAGGTACCATCTGGAAAAATATTATTTATCTGAGTGTGTCCGTTTGTATGCACTTTTTTCAATAGAACCTAAAAAGCGAAAAGGCCTCATGAACTTCATGAGGCCTTTTCTAATGTTGTTCGTGATGTGCGAGATTTAGAGCTTAATGCTAATGCTAAACAGCAAAGTGTCTGAGCGCTCCGTCTGCATTTATAAGTTTATCAAGACTCATTTGAGCAGGATTTTCAATGTCCTCTTGAGAATAGAAATGAACTCCTCTCTCAGGACACGATCTTCCACCATTTAGGCTGCTCAAAAGTGATCTAGTTGCATTTTGATCAGTAGCTGATGTAGAGGCAGAAGATGAATCCCTATCGCTCCATAGAACTCGGGCATGTTGACCCTGAGATTTGTAGGTATTCTTTGCTCGTTCAATGCCGTTTGTAACTCTTTGCAAAAGAGGAGCTTTTTCATGCTCAAGCGTTTCTGTTCTACGTGCACGATCGAGTACGTTTGTTGGGGTGAGTTGTAATTGCACAAACTCTTTGATGTTTGAATCGGAGAGCAATGGCAAGATGACATTAGCTGATTGCCTGAGCATTGCTGCAAGCGAGAGATTTTCATCGCTGAGCAAAGAGCGAACGCCTTTTTCTTTGAGCGCGCGATAGACATCGCCAAATCCGGTATCGGTTTGTCCGCAAATGTAGCTAAACGCTGCAAGTGCACGAAGAACTGCTACGGAGATTGTTTGAATCATTTCTTTTCGAGTAGATTCTGAGAAATTAGCATCCTTAAGGTGTTCTGCAGATTTGAGCAACACGATTGCCAAAACCGCTTTAGCGAATGAATCTCGCGCATGAATCAAGGTTGTCTTGGTTGAGTTTTCTTTTGCGGTAAAAAAGGTCATAAGTCCTTTGATCACAGGAGCAGAAAGGATGATGTCGGTCATAACCATGAAAGCAAGGAAATCTGCAGATTCATAGGAGATGTATTTATCGTCTACCGTAAGTCCCATTAAAAGTGTTTGGTTGGATACCAATTCTTTTCTTTGCAATAATTGAAGGCCATCACCTATGGTGTCTGATACAAATCCAGCCTGAGCCATAGGGCTGAGTGCTGCAAGTGCGGTTAACATAATTTTTTTCATAAGGTTCATTTTTTTATCTTTCAAATTAAAACAGTGGACATGCTGCGCCGCAAGGTGCTTTGCCAACAATTAATTGGCTGAAATACGTTGCTGGAATGTTTTTACTAAAGATGATGAATGGAAGAACGTTTTTGACAACAAATGCGATACGATCTCTTCTCGAGCCATCTTTTGAGTAGTTTTTGATGGCATTTTCACAAAATTCACCAGATGCGATTACAAAACCTTTTTCTTTGATTTCAGCAATGGCAGAAGCGGTCAGCTCAGGATTTTGTGCAACGATGTAGGAAATAGCAGCTAAACAAATTAGAAAAATATTTTTAACAAGGCATAGGTTTTTATGATTGTAGAAGAAATCAACGTTGCTTGTTTCGCCTGCAATAAGAACCATTAAGTAGCTTACAAGCGCGCCAGTCGCTGAAAAACCTGCGGTCTTGAGTAAGGAGATTTCGCGTGGCGAGTATTGAATCGCTTTTGCTGCGAGTGATGAAGGTGTCATCGAAAGCATGAAGTTGGCGAGTGAAATTTTATTTACATGACGTGAAGGATTGGTGCGTTTTTGTGTTGATAGTTTCGTGAAGCGAGCACTCAGTTCTTGAGAAAAAGTTGGAGTTCTTTTCTCTTCATCATCAGCCTTAGAGTCGTATTCATAGCGACCATCGAGTTCACGTTCGACAGGAACATATTTAACATGGTCTGTATGAACGCTGAAAAATTCGTCTTTACCAATTCTCATCACGTTTAAGCCGAGAATAGCAGCTTTTTGGGGCAGAGTGAGCGCATTGACCTGCGTTCCTGCTAAGCACAGCGCAAGCAGAAGGCTAAGTAATTTTTTGTTCATAGTTTTTTATTCCTTTTTTTTAAAAATTATTACTGAACATTAGTTTTTTATACTTCTCAGATTAAATCTTCTGGAGACTTTATTGTCGTTTTCTAGGGCGAAGCGTTGAAATTCATTTTTTGTGAAAAAAGCGCATTTATTTTGTTTCAGGCAGAATTGCGCCGGCATCAAAATAACCGTTTGATGCCGGCGCTGATTATTAGATAGCTGCTTTTTGGATTAAATCATCTGAGCTCAAGCCAGGAATTTGTGCGCCATCAAGGGTGCGTAAGGTCGCGGTTTGATTCGTTTCTTCTTGTCCGCCAACGACGAGCATCCATGGAACATACTGAAGTTGTGCCTTTTTGATTTTTGCTGAAATTTTCTCATCAGAAGCGTCAACTTCGCAGCGCATTCCTGCATCAGTGAGCTTTTTGGCAAGATTTTCGGCGTATTCGCGTTGTTTTCCGCTGATTGAGAGCACGCGCGCTTGAACTGGAGCCAGCCAAAAGGGCAATCTGCCTTTGGTGTGTTCGAGGATAACGGCGATAAATCGTTCGATGGAGCCTAATATTGTTCGATGAAGAATAACCGGACGATGTTTTTGTCCATCGGCACCTATGAAGTGAAGATCAAAATTCTCGGGTTGCACAAAGTCAACTTGAACCGTTGAAACTGTCCATTCACGATTCATTGCATCAACAAATTTAATGTCGATTTTTGGGCCATAAAATGCGCCGTCGCCTTCTTCAACTTCGTACGAAGCGCCAACACTTTCAAGTGCATCGATAAGCGCTTTTGTCGCTTTATCCCAGTTTTCATTAGACCCCGGAGAGTTTTTTGGTCTGGTTGCAACAACCATTTTGACATTAAAGTTTTCAAACCATGAGTAGATTTCTTGGGCAAGTTTAATAAGGGCTACAATTTCATCCATGATTTGGTCGGGCATGCAGAAGATATGCGAATCATCTTGTGTGAACGATCGAACGCGAAAGAGCCCGTGGAGAGTTCCCGACATTTCGTGGCGATGAACGTGACCAAATTCTGCCAAGCGCAGAGGGAGTTCTCGGTACGATCGTGGGCGGCTGTCGTAATGCAAGATTGCGCCCGGGCAATTCATGGGTTTGACCGCGTGCTCTTCACCTTCAATGACGGTTAAATACATATTTTGCTTGTAATTGTCGTAATGGCCCGATTGCTTCCACAAACAGGAGTTCATGATCTGCGGAGTTTTAATTTCTTGGTAGCCGCGTGTTTGGATTTCCGAGCGCATACGTCCAACAAGGGTGTTAAAAAGGGTTGTTCCGTTGTTGTGGAAAAAAACCATGCCGGGAGCAAAGTCGTGAAACGAGAATAAATCGAGTTGTTTACCAAGGTTTCGGTGATCGTATTTTTCGGCATCTTCTATACGTTGGAAATAGGCGTCCATTTCAACCTTGGAGCAAAAAGCAACACCTGTGATGCGTTGGAGGGCTTGACCATCGCGGTCAGCACGCCAATAGGAGCCCGAAATTCCCGTGAGCTTAAAGAAGTGTACTTCACCGGTTGTTTCTGTGTGGCCGCCTGCACAAAGGTCCACAAATTCACCCTGCGTGTAAACGCCGACTGTTTCGCCTTGAATCTGGTCGTTAATAATCTCAAGCTTAAATTTGTTATGAGCAAACGTTTTGCGTGCTTCGTCTTTAGCAACTTGCTGCCCAACAATGGAAAGATTTTCTTGAGCGATTTTGTGCATCTCAGCTTCGATAAGCTTTAAATCGCTTTCTTTCAGGCTGTGAGGTGCCAGAACGTCATAGAAAAAGCCTTCGTTTTTTACCGGGCCGATTGTAGGTATTGTGCCAGGAAACAAACGAATAGTTGCTTGCGCGCACATGTGGGCAGCGGAGTGGCGGATTTTGTATAAATCATCAAATTGCTTCATGAATATCCTTTGAAAACTTTTTTGGAATGCAAAAAAAATGGTGCGCAAAATCTGCGCACCAAAAGATACATTAAAGTCTACCAGAGTTCTATTTTATTTCCATAATCAGGCATTATCGTTTTCTGGGTTGTTTGTGTTTTGCTTTGTTATATACTTCTTGGCACCATTGCGGGTACAAAACTCGCTTTTTTGGGAGGAATGAGCAATAAATTAAGTTCTGCAATTTTTGCGCGATAATTCTCTATTATTTCTGTTTTGTATAGTTCGTGCTCGACCCAGACGCTGGCGCTCTCGCTTTGGGTGTAAGTGAGCCCAAGAATTATTTGTTGCGCTTGGAAATAGCGTTCTTCGCCGAGTAATTTCTTTTTTGATTCAACCAATAATGAAAAAGCGTTCTTTATTTTTACGGCATGTTTTAATTTGACTTTGAACTTAGAGATGCCTTTGAATGCTTCTTTAAGGTGTGTTTCATCAAGAAATACGCTGGTTTCGTTCATCCAGAATATAAATTCTGCAAGATGTCCGCTGTGCTCTTGAATTTTTTTTATTAACTCGGTGTATTTTCTGATTGTTTCTAATGTTTCTTTGAAATCAATTTTTTTTACGATAGGGCGTAGCACAATTCTTCTGAGCGATGAGGTTCTTTCATGACTTGGTGAATCAGCACCGCTTGCAAAACTTCCTGAACTTGCAGAACTTGGTGTTGAGGGAATTGCCGGCTCGGGAGATGCGCTTGCTCCTGAAGGTGCTGTTATTAATGTTGTTAGTTGGGCAAAACTTAATGGGCGCGAAGGTTTAGATGATCCTGCCGGGGGCATAATTACTGGCGTTGGTGGTGGGACTGGGAGTGGTAGGGGTGTTATGCTTGGTGTAGCTGTGACTTGTTTATCATCACCATCTGGCTCTGAACTTGCATGATTCGTGAGAAACATCATAGAAAGTAAGATTATTTTGATTTTGTAACGTTTCATAAAAAAATCCTGAACATAATTGTCTTTGGAACAAGTGTTCAGGATCGAGATTACCTTTGTTAAGGTTCTTGGAAAAGAGTACGAGACAAACTGAAACGGGATTAGAGCATGCCTTTTAGGCAAGAGAAAAGATGCTTAACCCGTTGAAAAAGTCGGTGACGACCTTTCGCAAGAGCATGTCATTAAGAAGTCTTTCTCCTTCAGTTCTTGCCCGGGCTAATTCATTAGCTCTTAAAACACCACTAATTTTGTGGTTAAAATCTTCAATGATGGCTTGTCTTTCATCTGGACTTAGGCATTCATCCCAGACGTGACCATCTTCTTGATAATCTTTAAAGTATCGAAACCATTGAATAAAGACTTTTAGCATTGTTTCTGTTTCGAATCCGGCAAAATCTAATATTGGGTCACCATCTACAAGTTCTTCTGGCATAGATGTTTTTCTGGGTTGATCTCGTCGAATAAAATGAGTATCCAGAACATTTTCTAGAAAGTCTTTAATTTCCCATGATAGCACCGTGTCATAGAGCTTGTTAAAATCTACGGTGAGAAAAATTTTCCATGCGGTAACTCTATTTTTTTTATATTCATAACACTGAGATATAATTTTTTCCTGATCGCTCTTTGAGATTTCAGCCCAACGGGGACCAGTTTTGGTGGCGTCATAGATGGGGGCTATTATTCTTGAAATATCTGCTTGGCACCATGCTGGAAAATCTAGAACCCTGTCCTGTCCTGCTGGCATTGCCGAAAAAATAAACATAAAAAAGAGTAAAGGGAAGAAGAGGAAAAATTTTCTCATGTATTGTCTTTCGTAAAAAGTCGTTTATATTACCCTCTTTTTAACGTAGACCTTGTTTGATTGTTCGTCAACATTTCATCTTTTTGCTGATCATTTGTATCATTTTTGTCCCTTCTTGTTTTTTAGCTTAAACTAAGAATTATTTTTATAATTTGAGAAAATGGAGTTTTTAATGATAGATCAACATCTGCATCATGTCTCTTTCGATAGAGTTTTTGTTCTTGACACGAACGTGCTGCTATACGATTGGAAGTCGTTGTACGCATTTACTGGGGCTACCATTGTTGTGCCCTTGGTTGTTCTTGAAGAATTGGATTCGTTTAAAACAGAAACCACCGAACGTGGCCGAAATGCTCGTCGTGTAATTCGCACGCTCGATGAACTGCGTGCCGGTGGATCACTAGGCCAAGGGGTTATTATAAAAACACCCACTGGGCATTCGTTGTTACGCGTTGTTCAATTTGCGCCAAGCGACCTGTTATTTGAATCTTCAAATGACAATAAAATTATTGGCGTTGTTGATAAGCTTTCAAGCGCAGGGGCAAAAGTTACGTTTATTTCAAAAGATATCAACGCGCGTGTAAAAACAGATCTGTTAGGGTTGAGCGCTGAAGATTATGTTGTTGAAAACGTTTCGATTGAAACGCAGTACAAAGGGTGGACGTCGTATGAGATGTCTCCTGCCGATGTAAAGCGTATGAGTATTGATAGCGTACACAGCTTAGTTGATATTTCTGACTTGCATGAAAATCAATTTCTTCATGTGAAATCTGATTTTGAGCGTTCCTATGAACGATTATTCAAATTTTCGCGTGGCAAAATTCTTGAAGTTTTCCCGCAAAAGTCATTGTGGGACTTTGAAGAAAAGAATATTCAACAGCGTATGGCGCTCGATTTGCTGCTTGATGATTCAGTCAGCTTGGTGTCATTGATTGGTTCTGCGGGAACCGGAAAAACCTTTTTGACCTTGCTTGCAGGACTTTTTAAAGTTTTAAAAGAAAATATGTATCGAAAACTGATGGTTGCGCGTCCGGTCGTGGCGTTGGGATCTGATATTGGATTTTTGCCAGGTGATGTTAATGAAAAATTATTTCATTGGATGAAGCCGATGTACGATAATCTCGAACTTATTCTGCTGCAGAGCAAGAAAGCACTTAATAAATTACTGCCGAATGATGAAAGTGATATTCATAATTCGTTTGAAGCAATCAAATATCGTGATCGATCAAGTGATAGATCACGTGCTGGAAATTATCATAATCGGCGTGAATCTCGTCGTGACAGCGCTGAAAATCGTGGACTGCTCAAGCATTATGAACATTCAAATGAGTGGAAGGGCATGGCTGTTGGCGATGTGTCAGCGGGAACACAGGAAATCGAACGCTTGCAGCGCAAGGGAATTATAACGTTTGAGGCAATTACCTACATGCGTGGCCGTTCGATTCCAAAACAATTCATTTTTATTGATGAAGTGCAAAATTTGACCCCACATGAAGTTAAAACGATTGTCAGTCGTGCTGGTGAAGGCACAAAAGTTATTTTGGCTGGTGATGCTGAGCAAATCGATTCACCGTACATGGATTATTCGTCCAATGGACTTACCGTCACAACTGAGAAATTCAAGGGAGAGCGCATTTTTGGTGTGGTTAAACTTGAAGTATGTGAACGCAGTCAACTGGCAGAACGTGCGGCAAAATTGCTGTAACTTATTTTACAACAAAAAAGGCCGTGGTTTTTACATCACGGCCTTTTTTGTTGTAAAAATATTAAATGAACATTCTGAGTGCAATAATCATTGAAGTCCATGCAACAGCATGACCTACATCAACTAATGTTTTGCTGATTGATTTACCTTTCCAAATGTGCTCAGAGATTGCATAAGGAATTGTTGTTGCAAGTGCAATCAAATAACCAAAGTATAATCCTTGATTTAAGTTTTCAGGATCAAGCAATGCAAGAACGGTTAATAACGCCCAGGTTGCAACACTTGAATTTAAAAATTCGAGAACCATTGCGGTTGAATTTGAGCATTTAGATTCTGTTTGGCATGCAGAAGACTCTTTGCAGCAACCACCAAACATGAATGGTGAGTACCAGAGATATCCAAGAGCCAATGATGCAACTGCACCAGCTCCAATGTGTAAAAGGCTTACGCCACAACATGCTAACATAGTAACCCTTTCGTGGTTAAAGATAATCCTCATTAGTTAAGTCTTGTGGTTCTTTGAAATTCAAGAAAAATGTATTACGAAAGTAAGCCAAGACCTCTTCTCAGGGTATACAGTGCGAAAATTTCATTAGATTTCAAAATGATATTATGGCAGTTTTCTATTATTCGCTTGATAACGGTTTTTGAATAACCTGCATCCTCAAGTCTTTCTCGTGCAGTGCATTCTTCTCCGGGAAATCGTCCCTGTTCTAAGCAGAGGATAACATAATATCTTTCAAGAGATTTTTCTTTGTTTTTCCATTCGATATACAAATTTTGATGTTCTTGGATTGTGAATGGTTCTGCGTTTGAAAGATCTGGATTTGAGTTGAGAAGTGTAATGTGGATGACACATAAGAATGTTAAAAAGAATTTAAACATCATTAACCTTTCTTTTTTACCTATGAAAATTGTGATGATATGCCTGTTTTGACGGAAACATTATAGGTCTTCTATGAGGTAATTATAATTAAAAAGATTTCTCGATTTTATGATGATGCGTTTACAGGTTTCTAAGATGGCAACTATTTTTTTGCACTATATCCGTGAGCCAAAAGGTTGTCAGACATCACTCCTGAAAGTTCTTGGAGGAATCCGTTTTCAAGGGTTAAGAAAATATAATAATTTTCAAGTGAGTATGTTTTTTGTTCATATTAAGAAAAAAGGTTTAAGTGTTCATCTTTTGTGAACGGTTCATTGTTTGCAAGATTTGCATCTGAATTTAGACATGTAATTTGCATTACAGATAACGATATTAATAAAAAAGTTTTTTTTAGCATGATTTTACTGGTTAGACATGATTATTTAGGTTTGGTAAATGTTCCAAGCAGTATAATTTTTTTGAAATAAAAAATATTATTAATTGTTATAATGTTGCTCGATAATCTCTTGGGTATCGATGTTTTTAAACAAAATTAAAATATTTCAAGATTTGAGTTTTGTGATCGTAATTAATTGGAAGAAAAAATGTTGTTAAAAAAAATAATTATTTCGTGTGCATTGCTAGGTTCTTTTTCAGTTTTTGCTGTAAGCCCATTTGGTTCTCACGCTGTTTCTGGCGTTGTTGTACGATTGCTTAAAACAGGAGTGGCTTTTTGTCGTCAGGAACTTCATGAATATGAACCAGCTTCAGCAGCTCCTTCTGGCCTTGATTTTGATATGCCTTCATGTAAAAAATGTCGTACCGATATAATTAATGGAAAGTGCGGATACAGGATGATTAAAGAGACTGATGCAACAGTAAGGGAAATGGCTGAGGCTGGACTTGCTCCTGAGCAGATAACGTTGATTATTGATTCTCGATTTCCAGCGTTTCATGGCCGTTGAGATTAGAAAATAATTTTATGTTTATAAAAAAGGTCACAAGAAGTTGTGGCCTTTTTTAGCTTATTTTGGCATCGATTCCAATAATCTCAGTTGATTTTGTGTCGTTCCATTCATTCTGTGTGATTGTTCCAACGATGCTGAATGTTTTGTCACCAAGATTTTTAAAGACGTCATACAATTCTGGTCTATTGAAGAAAACGATAGGTTTGATTACTCCTTGAGCAAATGCAGTAATCTTGAGATGTTTTTCTTTCATGAGTTTTGGAGCTTTCAGTTGCGTGAGTTCGTTGATGATAAATACTGGTTCTTCGTTACCCATGCCAAATGGTTCTAATCGTTCAAGATCTTTTACCAAATGTGCATTGATGTCGGAAAACTCCAGAAATGCATCGGCGCTAATGCGTGGTTGCAAATCACTGATATCAACTTTAGTTGAAATAGAAAGCGATAATCTTCTTTTGAGCTCAGCAAGATCTGATTGTTTGAGCGAGAGCCCAGCAGCAGCTGAGTGTCCACCAAATGAGATAAGCAAATCTTTGTTTTCTTCAAGAATTGAAAAAAGATCAATTCCTTTGACTGATCTGCATGATCCCTTGGCAATGCCATCTTGCGTGAGGTGAAAAAGAAATGTTGGTTTGCCGTATGCGTGGGTAAGTTTTCCCGCAACCAGTCCGATTACGCCTGCTGGCCAGGTGTTATTTCCTGCCATGAGCACAAAATCTTTTGATACATCGTGTACTTGTTTTTTTATCGAAAGTTCAATTTCTTCATAAATTTCACGTTCAATTTTTTTGCGATCTTCATTAATTTTTTTGAGAATTTCACCAACGCGCTTGATATCTTCATGGTCAGAGCTGATAAGAAATTTTACGGCATCACGTGGATCATCAAGGCGTCCAAGTGCATTGATTTGTGGGGTGAGCATAAATCCAACATCGCGTGCACCAATACGTTCTTTGGTGAGATTGGCGTTCTCGAGCAGCATGGAAATCGCATCGCTTTTTTGCTGGTTTATGAGAGAAAGCCCATGCAAAACCCAGTGTCTATTTTCATGGATAAGAGGAACCACGTCAGCAATCGTTCCGAGCATTAACAATTCATAAATTTTGTGTGGGAGTTCCTTGCCAATATTTTTGTACAGAAGCGATATTACTTTGAATATGACGCCAACGCCCGCAAGATTTTTGTGCGGAAATAAACAATCTGATTGTTGTGGATTGACAATGCAAAGCGCGGGAGGCAATTCATGATGGGGCTTGTGGTGGTCAGTAATAATAAGATCTATGCCCAATTTTTGTGCAAGATTTGCTGCGGGAAATGCACTGATTCCATTGTCAACGGTGATGATGAGTGAGTAGTTGTTTTTATGTGCTTGTTCAACTGCGTATTCAGATAGTCCGTAGCCATGTTTTTTTCGTACGGGGAGAAAGAAATTTATTTGTGCACCAAGTGGAATGAGCGAGAGCAACATGAGTGATGTTGAAGTTATGCCATCAACGTCATAATCACCAAATATAAGAATTTTTTCTTTTTTCTCAATTGCTTTCAATAGACGATCAACAGCCACATCACATGATTTGAGTAACCGTGGATCAGCAATGTGAGAAGACGAATCTGGCGCCAGTAGTTGGAGTAATTTTTCTGAAGAATTATACCCACGAGCAACGAGCGCGTGGGTAATGGGAAATGTTAAAAAATGTTTGGCGGATAATTCAGCTACAATTTCTTGCGGCGCTTCATTAATATGCCAACGAAATTTTAAGCCTTGGATGATTTGCATTAGTCGATGTCAAGACCATTCAAATCATCATCATGATTCATGATACCGCGTTGTTTAATTTGTTCTTCATACCATGTGAAGAATTTCTTTAATGCTTTTGTGCGGTGGTAATAATCATTGGCTTCTTGTTTGCCAGCCATTTGAAGGTAGGTAAACTTGCTGCCATTCGGCTTGAAAATCGATGCAAAACCACGAGAGTTGAGAAGCTCAAGTGACGGAGGTGTGATGATTTCGCCTTCGGTATCTGCTCTGAAGTGGTGGAAATTAATACCATCTTCGGTAAAGCAAATCCGACAATAAATCGTTACTCTATTGTCGTCATCGATAAGCCGGTAAATGCCTTCCCAACCAAGACTGATCGCGGTTGGTTTTGCAAGCGTTCCTGGATAGAAACCATATTTTTTAAGATAAAAACCAGCATCATCAACAAGACATGGAGCTTGAACTGCTTGCCATGCTTGTTGCGCTTTGTGTTCGATTACTGTTTTTTCATCAAAGGTTTGAATTTCTTCAAGCTCTGCGTTTTTATCGATAATTTTTATGAGTGTAAACTCGTGACTGGTGAGACGTTTTGCTTCTCGTACTTTGCCACGGTTACTGGTTACGTAATAAACTTTTTGTTGCATGAATTATACCTCTTCTGTGAGATCGAAGTACCAATTTACAAACTTTTTGCATGCTTTGAGACGTGGGGAAAATTGTAATTCTCGCTCGTTGCCAACAAGTTGTTGCAATGTTTTGGTTGATCCTTCGGGGTGAAAAATAGGCATCATATCAAAGTTTGTCTGCATTTCTGGCGCAAATTCGTCGATGATGTAGCCTTCAACGCGTGAACTGAAATAGCAGTCAGCATTGTTTTGACCGATGTATCCGATCCAACTAAATGCGTTTGCTTGGTTGTCAGCTCTGCATAGCTTGCTGATGCCTTCTCGTGCAAGGCCTGATAGCGCAAACTCAGAAAGTGTTCCGGGAAAATTAGGATATCTTTTGAAATAAAAACCAGAGTCTTCAACAAGCAGGGGTTGTCTGAAATGATTCCAGGCACGCATTGCTTTATGTTGAATAACGCGTTCTTCTTCAAGACTTTGTAATTCATGCCATTGAGGCGTTTTGAATACAAGTTCTATTTGAGGAGCGTGTATTTTGAAAAAGTTATTAACTTGATCAAAGGTTGATTCTTTTTCTGTTACAAATAAAAGTGTTGTTGCCATGATTACTCGTTATGTTTAATTTTTAACGTTGGGAACAAAATTACGTCTTTGATCGATGTTGTATTCGTGATAAGCATAACCAATCGATCGATTCCAATGCCGACACCAGACGTTGGTGGAAGGCCATATTCTAATGCGGTGATATATTCTGCATCATACAAATGTGCTTCAGTGTCGCCACCGTCACGAGCGTGAGCTTGTTGTTTAAATCGTGCTGACTGATCTATTGGATCATTTAATTCACTGTAGCCATTTGCAATTTCCATGCCAGCTGCAAAAAGTTCAAAACGTGCAGCCACTGAATTGTCTACTTCATCATGTTTTGCCAGTGGAGACGTTGCAATTGGGTAACCGGTAATAAATGTTGGTTGAATAAGTTTTTTTTCTACCAATTCTTCAAAGAGTGTTGTGATCTTTTCACCATACGATGCATTTTTATTTGCGCTTACAGCACCATGCTTTTTCATGGTTTCTGAGATGTTTTCTTCAGAAATTTCATGAGCAGTGAGGTGTCCAACGGAAATGAGTGATTCTTTCATGGTAAATTTTGCAAATGGTGCTTTGAAGTTGAGTGTGTGGAGTCCAAACGTGATTTCTGATGAGCCAAGTGTTTGAGAAATTGTTTTTTCGAGTAATTCTTCAGTCAGGGCGATACCTGTTTTGTAGTCGCCGTGAGCCATATAAAACTCGATCATGGTAAATTCTGGGTTGTGTCTGGTTGAAACACCTTCGTTTCTGAAATTTCTATTAATTTCAAATACTCGCTCCATGCCACCAATCACTAATCTTTTGAGATACAATTCTGGTGCGATTCGTAAGTAAAAATCGCTGCCAAGGGCATTGTGATGAGTGACGAATGGTCGAGCTGCAGCTCCGCCCGGAATCGGGTGAAGCATTGGTGTTTCTGCTTCGATAAATTCTTTCTCAAGAAGAATGGTTCTGATGCTTTGAATGATTTTTGATCGCTTAATAAATTTATCAAAAGATTCTCGGTTGCTGATGAGGTCAAGATAGCGCTGACGATATCGTTGTTCAACGTTGCTCAGACCATGATGCTTTTCTGGCAGTGGGTGTAATGATTTGCTGAGCATTTCCCATGATGCAACATCAAGTGTCTTTTCGCCTGTTTTTGTAATAAAAAGCGTTCCTGAAACCCAAATAATGTCGCCAGTATCAGTAAGTGATGAAAATTCGTGAAAAAATTTTTCGCCGATATTATTTTGTTTTAAATAAATTTGTATAGATCCTGTTCTGTCTTGAATTAATGCGAAAAGAGATTTTCCGTGTTCTCTTCTTGCCATAATTCGACCAGCAACAGTGTGTACATGATCGGCTCCGCTTTCGCTTGGCGCTATTTCAGCAGCAAGTAACGCGGCACATGTTGTATTTGTTTGCATGTACGCAGGCCAGGGATTTCTTCCACATTGCCGTAATTGGTCGATTTTTGCTCGTCGCACATCACTTTCGTTTGTGAGGTGTGAGGCGATGTCATGAGGTGAGGAGGCCATTTTTAAGCTCCTAAGTTACTCCCTAGAATAATTGATGTGTGCCAGCAATTGGTACACAAAACCACGGACAAAGTATACTCATAAATCTTTTTTGTGCATAGCAGAGTTTGCTTTGAGTCTTCGCCTTCATAGAGATCTTGGGTATGCCATAAATTATGTAATAAAGGTGTTGCTCATTTATTGCAACTTTGTTTACCATTGCCCCGATTGAAGCTTTAATTATTTGGGAAATGCTTATGAATATGCGTATGTTTCGTCAGAGTCTTGTCATATTATCTTTGCTATTTTGTGGTATGAAGATTGTTTCTGCGGAGACAGCAACTTCGACTCAAACAAGTTCGGCTAGTCAGCCCTCAACAGCTGCCTCTTTAGTGGTAAAAGCTCCTGCAACTACTGTGGCAACGACTCTTTCTGATGCAGATATTGCTCGTATTAATGCCGAAGCCGCGGCTGCTGCAGCCCAGTATGGTAATCTTGGCATTAAGGCGCAGGTTAAGGCCGTTGGAACTCTTGGTTATAATTTAATTGCAAATCCTGTGACTAGTTTGTACGGGGCAGTGGCTCCTTTAGGCATGTTTATTATTGGTTTTTTTGATCAGGCGGTAAAATCCATTTTGGCTGCTGATTATATGGATTCTAAGCTAGCTATCTTGGTTGATCCTAAGAAGCAGTGGGATGCTTTAGTGCTCGCAGAAAAAAATGCTGTCAGTAAGCTCTCAGGGCTTAAGCCTGCCGCTGCTGCAACTACTGGAACAAATCAAATTGCATCAACGGGATGGGACAAAAAATGGACTGCTGGTAACGTTGGTGTTATGTATGATTTTGGATTTGCTGGTGCAGGTGATGATATTACCCAACCATTTGGATTTATCAGAAGCGAAGTTGATGGAAAATATCGATCTCGTCCCATTCGTGGGCAGTTTTCACCTGCAAAAATGAAGGTTGATAAAAAAGACTATTCAGTTAGTTTTCATCAGAAACCATTTGCAGTTTTGTTACCTAAATTACTCGTTACAATGTTTGGTAAAGAAGTTGCAGGTCCAATATGGAGTAAGTTTCTTAACTTTACGCAACTAGATCCTATTCGTATTTTTGAAGTAAAAGTACTTCTTTTGATAACAACTGCATTTAAAAATTCTAAAAAAGCGTTACAAAAAAAAGTTGTTAAAACAACTGATGGTACTCAGGAATATTCATCGTCTTCATGGACATATTCACCAACTGCCACAGGTGCTCAGTATCCACGAATTGAACATATTTATACTGAACTTGCAAAACTGGTGGCTCGTTTGCGTGTAACGCCTGATATTAAACGAACAATTGCTGCAAATAATGGTGAAACCATTCCAAGTAAATGGGATCTTTCTAAGATTATTTATATGGCAGATATTGATTTGGGGGCGTTAATTCTTTCTTTGCTTCCTGCGCCGTTGAAGCTCATGCTTAAGCTGTTTAAAGTTAAAGTTAATTTTTATGAGTATCAGGCTGCTATTGATCAAAAAGATAAAGTAGGGCTTTCTGATATTGATATTTTATGCGCAAAAATAAGATCGTACGGAACTTCATTGGATAATGAAGCCGACATTTTTAAAAAGACTAAACCTGCAGATTATGTCGGTGATTACTTTGATTTGTTTGTTGGTAAAACGATGAAGATGACATCGCTTGTGCCCGGTATAGTTTGGCAGAATGGGGCTCAGAACTTCACCGATTGCATGAAGCTTTTTGCGAACATTCGCAGATTGACTAAGGAATTATATGTTGGCATAGAGCCAATTGTAACAACCTATGGTGAGGGTGCACTCGATTCAGAAGTTGCTTCAGATAAGGCGAGTGATGGACTTCAGGATTCATCGGTATCGCCAGAATTTGTTGCTGGAGAGAGTGGATACTACAAAGACATTAACTTTGATTTGCTCGCAAAGGGTGTCTTGCCCAACCGTGTTTTGGCGCTCAAGAATTATTTATCTTATATGAAAAGTTATACTGCAGGGTTTATTTCTCAAAAAATTGGCGATTCTTTAGTTGATGCTCGGTATGGTGCAAAAAATTTAAGCCAAAAGGCATCGCTTGATCAGGCGGCTGGTACGGCTGATGACCTTGCGTCATATTTTCCGGCAGAAGTTATGAAAAAAATTCTTTCAGATTATGTGGCTCTTGTTGGACGTGAAGCAGATGCTACTTTGCAAGCTATCGATGACGATGTGGCTTCGTTTCAGAAGGTTATTGATCATGCAAAAAAGATGAATGATGATTATTCAGCAGTAGTTGCTTCTGGATCTGCCGTGTCTGAAGCTGTTTTGAATAATCGAATTGATGCATTGGATGGTTTGATTTCTGAATTAAGAAAAAGGCAATCTGCTGCTCAAGCGTTTGGTTTGTATCCTCTTGGTTCTGAGGAAAATATTTTAAAAATCTTAGAAATTTCAGGTGAGGTTTATTTGGCCTATTGTTTGAATTATCAAATGAAGTTGCTTAAAACTCCTTTTGAGGGAGATAAACTTTATTCTTATGATGATAGTTTCTTGGATGAGGATTCTTCATACTTGCGTTTAATTGCTATTTTATTTAGAGCAAATCAAGACCTTGCTCGTGCAGGAAAGATTGTTGCTGCAACCAGTGGAGAAGTTGTATTTAAAGATGCTCAAGGCGCGCCGTATACGGTTGCCAGTGGTACTGCTTTTTATGTAAATAGTTTGCGCGTCTATGATCAAAATTTCTTGATTCAAGAACAGAAAATGCGAGATGCTCGGGATAAATTTGGTCCAAATTCAAAAGAGTTTTTGAGTGCGAATGAAATATATTTAAACAATAAAAAATTGCTGCAAAATAAAAAAAAGGAAATGAATAACGTCCTGAGAACTTTTGCCTTTGATCGTCGTCAGGATGGATCATTTAAGCCAGTAACTGTTCCGAGGGCTGATTCATTAAAAAATGCAGCTACCGCCAAGGTTGGCGCTTTGGTGAGCGGGAATGCGTCCTTGCCATCGTCTACCTCTTTTGTGGCCGCTGGTACAGATGCTGTTACTGGGGCGCTTTCATCAACGGCATCTAATCTTGAAGAAGGTGTTGTTGGGATGCTTGAAGATGGCTCAATTGTTTACAGTTATGAGAGAACGGTTAATGACTTTCTGCTCGATGAGCTTTCTAGTTTGGCATTCAGAGCGCGCATGTTGAATTTGGATAATTTAAAAGAATTTGTTTTAGCGTTGACAGGTATTTCAGCTCCAGACTTGTGGGCTGGAGTTGAAACAAAAAAACGGTTGAAATTACAGCAGCAACAAGAAGCAGTGATTGGAAAACAAATAGATGCGGCAGCTGCTGCAGAGGCGCAAGCGCTTCTTGATGGATCGAGTGAGTTAGGTGATGTGAGCTCCGGAGATGCATTACAGGAAGAGTCAATAGATGAAACTATGGCAGTATTGCCGGTCGCGGTAGCTAGTCCTTCAGTTAGTGGCGCTTTAGAGGAGCCCTCTCTTGATGGTGGGTCTCCAGATTCATCTGATGGTGGTGTGGATGATCCGATGACATCGCCATTTGCGGTTGATTTAAATTCTATTGTTTCAGCCGATTCTCAGAATTCTGTAGCTGTCTCAGCGCCAGTCGCGCCTAAGCCTGCAGGATCTTTCCCGGTGAAAGCAGTAGTTGCTCCTTCGATTTCTGCCGTTGCAGGAGCTATTCAAGCTCCAGATGGTCCTGTTGCTGCGGTATCTACAGATGTGACGATTGAAGCTGCTGATCTTGATCAGGTTGTAACGTCAGCGTCTGCGCAGGGTATGAAGTCATATGTTTCTGATGCAGATGTTGCAACGCTTTTTGGTAACTTGGATATGGTTTTTGAGAGCGCCAAAAAGGCTTCGTTGGACAAAGACCCCAAAGAGTTTGCTGAATCGCTCAAAGATTTTGTCTTTACGTGTGCACAGGTCTCTAGCCCGTCTGACAATATTACTAGTGTGATGGCAAATAATCTTCAGAAAATCGTGGGATTAATGTCATTTATAGACTTTGATGATGGGTTCTCTGACTCTGATTCATTTGAGAACCTCTTGCAGGTTACAATATATCTGAAGAATGGATTGCTTTCATCGCAGGCTGATTATTTGGCAGTAGTTGAGGCTCAGATCAAAGCATGGATAAAATCGCACTAGTTTTTAGTGTTTGTTTTTTAGAAAAGGGGGATGGTTTCATTTCCCCTTTTCTTTTGAAATGACATGCCTGTTTGGTGTTTGCCGATATCAGGATAAACCCTTGGTTGATCAGAATCGTAATTCAAGATCTCAAGCAGAATCATTGAGTCGAAGGTGAAAACTTGCCAGCGAGAAATCATTTTGAATTAAAAAATAACGTTTTTTAAAATTTTATACAAAAAAAGTATTTTTTGGGTGAAATGCCTTAAGTTTTGATATCTTTAATTTTACTATCTTAAACGTTTGTCATCAGAATTATCATTTTATGCTAAAAAAACATCTAATACCCTTTTTTTTTGTCCTCTCTTCGCTTGTTGGCTCAGAAAACGCAGAAACGCAAACAATTATTTCTGCGCCAGAATCGACTATTTCACAGGCTGAAAGCCTTCAATCCCCATTTAAAATCGTTGAAAATCCATCTGCGCCAAACCTAATTCAAAAAGGAATTCTCTTTTTTAAATTAGTACAACAAAAACAACATGCGAATTTTGCAAATTTTATTAAGCTGCTTGTTGCGGGGGAACTTCCACAAAGACTTTTCGATCAACGTCCTCGATTTTCTTTCAGGGATTGTTCAGTGCAACTAAATTTAGTTCCTGTAATAACTAAGATTTCACAACGATTTCTTATTGATCAAAACGGCATAAAGCATGCTGCAAAAAAAGGATTTTTTGATTACCTTAAGTTCGCTGGTTTTTATACATCCATTTATACCAAGGCTTATTATGACAACTATCGGTCTGAAGACCTGGAACGTAAGCTTTTTGCTAAACGTTCTATTGATATCAATAGCGCTCCTGTTATGTTCTTAAATATGGGATACCTATACAAGTGTGCTGGTGATCTTTTGTCTGATTTTGAAAAAGAATGTAAGGATAAAAAAATTACTCCAGAAGTGGTATATGGTTTTTTTCCACCAAGCGATAATTTTTTAACGATTTATTCTTTGAATCAGAGAAAAATAGATTTTCTAATAGCGTTGTTGCCGCTTGTGTTGAGTGTAGAGATTCAAAGGCTTGAGAAGTTCTGCGGTGCTTTATTTTCCCGATTTTCCCGTGATATGGATCTTTGTCGGGATCTATTTGGGAAAATAAAGGATGATAATAAGAGTTTCGCAGTTGGAATCGCGCTTTTGTCTATTCCGCTTGCGAGCAAGTTCGCACGAACCAAGTCACTTCACATTCCATATAAAACCTTGCATCAGCTCTCGCCAGAACTTCAAGAGCGCTTTCATGATTTTATGTGGATTCAAGAATTAGTGGATTTTCATAAACATACCTTTACTCAATGCCTAATTTAGGCAAATAAATTTCTGCACCTTCGGTATTTTTAATTATTTAAAAATTATATGACGATCTAAAAGGGCTGTTGTATGAATCATAGGATCGGTATGGATAGTTGTATGATGGAAAGTCTGTCCGTGGATGCGGTTTATCAGTGATGTTCCCCAGAATTATGAGTCCTGCGAAGATTCCAATCCAAGTGAGTGCCGTTACCAAGAAAGATGATTTTTCTTCTGCTGGTTTTATGTCATTAATAACTTCTGTAAATGGATTTTTTGAAATTAAAAACTTTGAAATAGTGGGTGTTTTGTTAAAGATTTTTGCATCATAATTTTTTGTCCAGGTTCTGTGAGAACATTCTTTGGTTGAATATTCTGATAGTGGCTTGATGGTAACGTTTTTAGAGACTTTAATACGGTTGTTTTCTGGAATTATTTCGCAGTAAATGAGTTGAGAATCAAGGGCGCCATCAATAAATGTTGTTGCAAGGTTTGTGTAGATAATGTTTTCGCTGAATGAAAGCATGACATTTAATTGGGGATACAAATTGATTTCATCAATACTGGATTGAATTATTTTCTCGAATGAATCGAAGTTGTAAAACAGGTTTAATGAGGATTTATTTATTTTTTCGTAAAAAGTATTTAAGTATTTTTTTGTTTTAATGGGCCTCGTTTTATAAAAAATATCAATCATTTCAACGGGATCAAGTATCGTGTGCGTGCTGCATTTTTGAAATATTTTTTTAAAAGAACTTTTTTTGAGTATCTCATTAAATGATTTGTCATCGTTTGTGAGTATTGCATTAATGATTTGGCAGTACTCTTTGATAAAGCTTGTTATAGACTTTGCGCTCGTTTTGCTCAGGCCGTTTTTTTGCTCATCAATCAACGTAATAATTTTTTTGGCAGCATCGCATGATGCATTAATTTTTTTGTATGAATGATCAAATAATTGAATTAAGGATTTTTCGTTTTTTGCGTCAGTAAGTAACGGTTTAATGGAGTCTTCAATGCTGAGTAGCTTTTGTTTTGCTTCAATCCCTGCAAGAAGTAAGAATATGGTTTTTTGTAGCTCGAGGCGCTTGTCTGATGAAATTATATTCTCTGACTTTGCGATTTCGGCTAATTCTTGAGAAAGTAATTCAAGATTTTTCTGTATGTGCTCTGCATTTGGATCAAAGAAATAATGTGTTTTTGTGCTGAACTGTAGTGAGGTATTTCGGTGTTTTTTGAAAAAGCTGTCGTTATTCCATGGTCTTGTTGTATTGAAGAAGTCGTCAAAATCAGAGGTGTTATCGTTCTCGAAGGCGGTCATTTTGTTTTTTGCGAAAAAGTTCTCGTGGGTTTCGTTTGTTGGGTACAGAATTGAGATTTGCTCAAGGTCACATGCTTCAAGTGAGCAGGTCCTTTTTTTGAGACTTTCTGGTTTTGCTGGTTCCGTTTTATGTTGAATTATGGGTTGAGCTTGATCTGTTGTGGTTGTTGTGATGATTTCGTGGTCTGCGTTCGAGGCGATTTGGATTTTTTGGGCTTCCGGTTGTTGTAATTGCTCAGCAATAGCTTTTTCGGGTTCTTCTTGGGTGACGGGAGCTTCTAGTGTCGATTTCTCGGGCGTTTCTGCTCTGATTGCAGCTATTCTTTTGCGTACTTCAAGGAATGTGTAGGTGGTTGTTGTAATAAGTGTTGCAGCGCAGAGAAGTAAAAATATTTTTTTAAGCATTTTTTGAATTTAAAAGTGATGGTTTTCTTTGATACTATTATGCTACTGGGATACTGAATAAAAGACAAAAGGCTTAAAATTTAAAGCTCTTTTGTCTTCTTGTTAATGGTGAGATCTGATGGTGGTTTGGTATTAATTGGGGTAGGTTTTTTGTTTAGAAGAAAAGTCTACTTTGTAACAAATTTCTTATTTCTGGGGGTATTAGATCCTTGATGGCATTTCGTAGTGAATATTTGTGAGAGATGATGTGTTGAGTAATGCCAATGATCATTAGAATTCCAATAAGCCAATGTGTAAGTGAGCGGCCTTCTGGTTTTGCCAATGATTTGAGCATCTTGATGGTCGCTTTCAACTCTTCTGATGTTCCATACTTAGATTCTGTTGTGTAGATCGTGATATTGAGCTTTCTTGCATACTTATCAAAAATGCAATCAAGCACGCATGATTTTTCTGGATCTGGAAATATAAGTTGAATACGTGTTGATCTTCTGTTTTCTAAAATCGAGAGCAATTCTTGGGGTGGTTTGAGCTCGAGTGCTAGAACGGTTGAACGAGTTTTTTTCTTCTTAAAAGTGGTTTCAAGTTCATCTGCCTCTTCTTCATTAAATGAGATTTTTTGATCTGCGGTTGGCAGTTGTGCAACATGGATGTAGTGTAGAATTTCTCCTGATACTGACGTTCCTCCGAGCTGCAGGTTTATAATCGGTGTTCGTGTTGCATAATCGTCTTTTGCCAGTGTTTCAAAGAAATTTTTAACCATGGATGGAAAACTTGTTAGTTCAAATGTATAGAGGTCTTTATAGGGGCCTTGTGTGTAGGGAGTTGCTTGGCTGTAGATTGTTGCAGAGAGCGCTGGGATTATGGGCCCATTAAAAGAGCGTGAGTAGGGGCCGCTGCGCTGGCGTGTTGTTTTAAATAAGCATTCAACAAATACCGAGACGGTTTTGTCTCCATCGGGGAATTGTAGCAGAACGCTGGTTGACAGTTTGTTGCTCAAAATAGTGAGTAATTCCTGTACGGGTTGTATCTCGCAGATAAGCGCTGATGATTTGGTTTGATCATTAATTAAAGGTTCTTTTTTAAACAAAACTTTAAAAAGATCTGCTTCTTGCTGGTTGAATGCAACAGTGTGATGAGCTGCAGGGAGTGGATCTTTGTGGTGCAATATAGACCATACGTACATTTCATTGAGAACGGTGTTTTGTTCTTTGGTCCGCTGTGCGCTTTGGGTTATTGTGGCTGAGAAAAGTATGCCACATAACACAAAGCGAGAATAAAATTTTATTGAGTTTATCATATTGAGCTTAGTATCTAGCTCGGGGAGCGCGTTGGCGTGACTCAATCATTGTCATAATTCCGATGAATCCACAGGCTGTCAAAACAATAGCTGGTAAGATGTTGCGCGTTTGGAATATGCGATCGTTGAACTGTCTGAGGAGTGATTTTTTTTGTGATGCTGCGTCAGCAAGGATTTTCACAAGCGCTGTTGGAGGAGTTTGCGAGTCTTGTTCTAAGAAAATTTTTGTGACATCGATGGTGCAGGTGTCTGTATCTCGGACGGCGCCATATTGATTGGTGTGGTGGATTGTGAGAGGTTCAACGCTTTTTATAATAGTTGCGAGAACCGGAGCAGATGGCTTTGGCAGTGTGATAATAATTTTCTGGAGGGGTAGTGCTGCTCGGACGGCATTGCGTAGTGCTTTGTGTGTTGAGGAAGATTCGGGATCAACCGTGAGTGCGTTTGGTGTATTTGTTGAAATTTTCACGGCTGAGGGGGTGAAGAATATTTGGACATGGGTTTCGTCTCTATCAACGCCGCTGTTGTAGACTTCTGTCGTGTAATTTTGTGGTGTAGGACTGGTTGTATTTGCTGGGAGTAGGCAGCTGATGCAGAAAAAGACTAAAAGTGAGAGTTTTTTGAACATAATTTTGTATTTTAACGTATACGAAATATTGTAGCTCTTTTTATTGTATTGAGATTTTGGTTAAAAGACAAAAGGGCTTTCAATTCGAAGACTTTTTGTCTTTTTTGTTCTATCTAATGATTATTGTTTTTGTTCAAAATCTGCATAAATGGTTGTGTCGTCGTTTGGTTTTTTTGTTGCGGCTTGCTATGATTGCTCATTGAGAAGGGGCGTAAGTTTTGTTTTGAGACTGCTCCAAAATTCAAGAAGTTCTTGCGCGCTGATAACAAGCTTATTTGTGTGATCAGCAAGTGATTCATAATCATCTTGATAGTCATGCGTTATTTCATTTCGCAGTTCTCGCAGCTTTGCCCACCAGGTGGCGTCATCAAGATATCCGAGTTTTTCAAGCGCATTTAATTTATCAATAAAGGTCTCTGCTTGTTTGTCTTTGGCTTCAAGAATGGCTGGGAAAATTTTCGACCCAATGTCATCTTGCATTTTGCCAAATCGTGAATGAACAACTTCAAGGTACGATGATTCGGGCATTTTTAGTTCGTATATTTGAGTGCTTGTAATTGGGGTTAATTTAAGGACTTCCGTAAGATTTTATTGAAGTCTTTTACTGTGTCTGTCGACGGTATTTGAGTGGGTTGATAGCAAAGATTGTTCGGTCATTTTTTTGAGTCATCAGTTCGTGAGCCAAAAAGCCACAGGGTGTCGTTGTAGAAGAAGTTTTTAGAAAAGACTTTTTTTATTGCGATAAGTTGTTTTTTTGTTAGGCGCATAGGGGCTGTTTTTTAAAGGTTTTGATCTTATTTGTAGGTTAATTTATTTTTGTGATCAAAACAAGAAAGGGGCCGTCTTTTAAGTGGTCCCTTTCTTCTGGCTGTTATTTGATAGTCTAAAGACAATTTTATTATTGAGCTCTTCAAAATGAAGCTTTTTAGCGTCTTGCGAGTGCTCGTGCGAGTTCCCTTCTGGTATCAGCCAGCAAAAGCTTTTTTCTATCTATTTCTTCAGAATCATCTTTGTAGCATTTTGAGTATTCAGCAACTTTTTCATCTGTGGTAGAAGGTGCTTCAATGAGCTTGAGAGTTCTGAGCAATCGTTCTTCTAGGTCTTTTATTTGCTGAGGAGTTCTTCTGATGATTTCTTCTAAGGCAATATGTGTGTTTATTTCTGGGCATTCACCGCAATAGCGATCAAGCGCAGGAGTTGCAAAAAACTTTGGTGATTTTTGGGTTAAAGGAGACACTATTCCGCAGCCAGGGTATTGGGTAAAAATTGAAAGATTTTTATTTTTTTTTGCTTCTCTAAAGAGGTTGGCAGAATGTGTGCCCATTCCAGGAATGATAATAAGTTCAATTTCTCTTGCCTTAAGTTCTGCTAAAAAATCTTTATTGAAAATTGAGATAAATTCATGGGAGTGACCATATAAGCCAAGATGAAGTACTACAAATGCAGGGCCTTCATCGATTGTGTCTTTTGCTTGCAGTAATAATGTAGGCAAGTCTTGATCAGGGGCTAATTCTTCATCTTCTATGGTTATAAAATTGCGATATTGAAAGACATTGTCAGTGTCAGTTAGGGGTGTGAACTTTATCTCTTTGAGGGGAATTAGACCTATTTCTGCTCTGGTTCCATCTCCTGCGCTAGCAGATGCGCCACCGCTTCCAGCTCCGGCTGAGGCTCTCATAGCTTCTTGTTGTTGGTGGTAACGAATATTATACAGTGCTGCTACAAAATCTTGAGTAATCGCTGTTGATACGCTGAAGCACGAAAGTGCTGCAAATAATAATAATTTAAAAGATGACATGTTTTTCTCCATGGTTAAAACACTTTGGGTTTTTCTTCAAGAGAAAATATATCATACAGTTTAGTGCAATATACCTATTTATAGGTGCGTGCGGAAAAAGGCTAAAAACACTTTTTTTGATAGTTGTTGTTATTCGGGCTGAAACTTGTGTTGTGTCTGAGGTTGGAATTAAAAAAGGGGGTTAAAATTTTAACCCCCTTTTTTAATTCTGTTTTTATCTAATGATTATTGTTTTTGTTCAAAATCAGCATCAATTGTTGTGTCGTCATGTGGTTGTTCTGATGCGGTTGATTCTGAATTTGAACCAGCTTGCGCAGCTGCTTGTTCATGTTGAGCGAGTACGTTTGCAGCTTTGCTGAGAGATTCAGTTGCTTGTGAAATTACTTCAAGTGAATTTTCTTCAGCTTTGAGCAATTCTCTGGCTTTTGAAATTTCTGATTCGAGCTCTGAGAGTTCGTTTGCAGCAAGTTTGTCTTTATGTTTATCAAGTGCTTTTTCAACATGTGAGACCAGTCCGTCGAGTTGGTTGCGCTTGTCGATTGCTTCTCTGCGTGCTTTGTCTTCTGCTTCGTGCATTTTGGCTTCTTGGACCATGCGTTCCACATCTTCTTTTGAAAGTCCTGATGAATTTGAGATGGAGATTTTTTGTTCTTTTCCGGTTGCTTTGTCGCATGCAGAAACGTGCACAATACCGTTGGCATCGATGTCAAATGTCACTTCGATTTGAGGTGTGCCGCGCGGTGCTGAAGAGATTCCTTCGAGCTTGAATCTGCCAAGAGATTTGTTGTCTTTTGCAAATTCTCGTTCACCTTGCACGATGTTGATATCAACGGCTGATTGGTTGTCTTCGGCTGTTGAGAATACTTGTGATTTGCGTGTTGGGATGGTTGTATTTCGTTCGATGATACGTGTTGCAATGCCACCCATGGTTTCGATACCAAGTGAAAGTGGGGTCACATCAAGGAGGAGAACATCAGTTACATCGCCTGCAAGAACGCCGCCTTGGATGGCTGCGCCGACTGCTACAACTTCATCAGGGTTAACTGATTTGTTTGGTTCTTTGCCAAAGAAATCTTTGACCATTTGTTGAACTTTAGGGATGCGCGTTGATCCACCCACCAGCACAACTTCATTGATGTCTGAAACTTTGATTCCAGCGTCTGCGATGGCTTTTTTGCAAGGTTCGAATAATTTTCTGAAGATGTCTTCACAGATTGATTCAAGTTTTGCGCGAGAAATTTTGGTGACCAAATGTTTAGGTCCAGTTGCATCTGCTGTGATGTATGGCAAGTTGATTTCTGTTTCGGTTGTTGATGAAAGTTCGATCTTGCATTTTTCTGCAGCTTCTTTGAGTCGTTGCAATGCCATTTTATCAGCATACAGATCGATGCCGTATTGTGCTTTGAAATCTGCTGCAAGGTGGTGAATAAGCTTTTCATCGATGTTATCGCCACCAAGCATGGTGTCGCCATTGGTTGATTTTACTTCAACAATGCCATCACCAACTTCAAGAATTGAAACGTCAAAGGTGCCGCCACCAAAGTCGAAGACTGCGATTGTTTCGTTATTTTTTTTATCAAGGCCGTATGCGAGTGCCGCTGCTGTTGGTTCATTGATGATTCTGCGTACGTTAAGTCCTGCGATTTGACCAGCGTCTTTGGTTGCTTGTCGTTGTGCGTCGTTAAAGTATGCAGGAACGGTGATGACTGCTTCGGTGACTGTTGATCCAAGGTAATTTTCTGCAGCTGACTTGAGCTTTGAAAGAACTGCAGCACCAATTTCTTGTGGAGAAACTTTTTTGCCATCAATCATGATGACCGTGTCGCCATTGTCGTCTGAGCCGAGTTTGAAGGTGCAATTTTTCTTTTCTGTTTCAGTAAGGGTTGCAAATTTTCTACCGATGAATCGTTTTGCTGAGAAAATGGTGCGTTCTGGGTTGGTGATTGCTTGGCGTTTTGCAACTGCTCCAACAAGTCTGCCATCGTTAGCAAAGGCTACGATTGAGGGAGTTGTGTTGGCGCCTTCTTGGTTAGGGATTACTTTTGGTTGTCCGCCTTCCATGAAAGAGACAACTGAGTTTGTTGTGCCTAAATCGATTCCGATTATTTTTGACATATTGTGATTTCCTTTAGTTTGTTTAAAAACTTTTTGTTTTCTATCAAATAACTATAACTAGATTTAACCGACTGTAGACTTTCTGTCAACTGAGATTTAGAAAACCTTAGTGTTTGTATGTAGATTTTGTGAGTGTTTTTTGTGGTGACATTATTGACGGTCCGATAATTTAAACAAGTAGCTTGTGAGTTGGTTTTGATGAGTGGGTTTTGGAATAAATTCTTTTGTCAGTGCGAGTATTTAATTATTTGGGGGGGTAGGTTTTTGCGATGGATGGATGTGTTTTTGTTGTTTGGCTGCATGTGGAATATTGCGAATTTGGTTTTATTTTTATTTGGCGGGTGACTTGATGGTGCAATGTGGTAATTATTGGTCGCAAATTAACGCCCTGTTCTCGATGGGTGGTGATTTACTGGGTTATGGTCCGACGGGGAGTCTGCGTGCCATTATTGAGAATCCCAGGGGACTTGTTTTGTCTTGGCGTAATCTTTGGCGATCATTTTTTGCAGCATTGGTGAGTTTTTCCTTGGGATTTAGCAACTTTTGTCGCGTCAGCGCAAGGCACTCCGTTCCCCGCCGCTTAGCTCTTGGCTCTGGAGCCTGGATGGGGCCTTTGTGGGTTTGACGGTGGGGTGTTTCGAGGTAGGGGTTATGCTGCGCACGGGCGTGTTACTCCGTGTTTTTTGAAAGGAGCTTAATTAATAGAAGGGGTGTGTTTGGGTAAGGTGAAAATTGGCTAAGGTGAAAAAGGGATAAATATAGGGGTAAAGGGATAAGCAGATAAGAAAGATAAAAGGATTATTTATTTAATACTTTTGTTTAAAAGGAACTTAACTTAATAGATTTAAAAAAGGAACTTAACTCAATAGATTTAAAAAGGGTAGATATAGGGAATTATAGATATAGAGAAGAGAATAAGAAGAAGGGTGAATTAAAAAGAATTTGCTCTTCGTCTGTATGCGTATGCTTATGAGTGTATGTCTATCTGTAGGTAGGTGAGCATTGTCTCTTGCTAGGCTTACCAGTGGGCGAGCAAGATAATCGTCGCGAACCAATCGCACGAAATTATCTGCGATGATCTTTTGATGTGTTGGTTTTCTGTTTTGGCGTTAATTCAAATTTATATTTTGCCTGGACTATATCCTTAAAAAGGGAAGGTTGCGCGAACTGCTCTTCTCGTGTGGCTTTATTTTGTGAGAATATTTTTATATTCATTTTTGCGTGTGAGTGTTGAGAGAGCTTTGAGTTTTTATTTTGGTCAAAGCTCTCTCTGTGATCAGTTTTTATTAAGCAAATTTTTCAGCTACTTCTCTCAATCTCTCGCAAAATGAACGTATGCAGATATCAAGTTTTTGTTGAAATTTTAACGCCTCTTCTCCTGATGAGAAATAAAGGCATCCAGATACCTCTCGTCTTTTCCATGTTTTTATAAGATGCCAATGGGGTGGATTAATTTTGTCCAACATGGAAATAAAATTTGGCCTGATAAAGGATTCTTTAAGGTTTAGCATGTGATTGTAAGGTGTCCAATCAACACGGGGGCCGTTGTATGTTTCTGCATGTTCCGCTGTGAATCTACTGATATGGAGATGGAACGTGAAATGCGAAACTATCAAATTGATTTTCTTGGAGAATATAAGATCTTGATATAAGGGCAAATCTCGTAGATATGAGGGCACTGTTTCTGTGTACAAATCGATTAATTCTTTTCGAGTTATGCGGATTATTGATAAATCTTTAAGAGTCGATCTTGATTTCTCTCTCTTACGGTATATTTCTTTTATTGCGTCAACCCTGCGAGAAGATCTCCAGTCATAGCTTGCTTGCTTGAATTCTCTGGCCGAGGCGAATGATGATCTTGCTGGCTTGGGTTTATGATATTCAAAGTTAAATGGAATTACAGGATACGTTGATAGATCGTGAACGTCCCGTATGGGGTATGCTGATCTTGTTTCTGTTGCAGGACTTATTTCGCCGTCTTCTTTGTCCCAATCGTTGGGGCAGCTTGCTGATTGAGCAAAAAGTGTGAGTGCTAATAAAAATGGCATAAGTAACATGTGGGTGGCCTTTGTCTTATTTAGTGAAATTGTTTGGATCTTTTTATGATAGCGATCTGAGTTATTGTGTGTAAAAAAAATTTTCGGTGTTAAAATCCATTGTTTTTTGAACAAAAAGAGCTGTTTTTATCCTTGTTTGGTGAGCTTTATAGGGAAGGTTGCGCGACCCGCTCTTCTCGTGTGGCTTTATTTTGTATGTGAGTTTTGAGAGAACTTTGAGTTTTTTATTTTGGTCAAAGCTCTCTCAGTGCTTATTTATTATTCAGCAAACTTTTTAGCTACTGTTATCAACGTATCTCTAAACGACACGATGCAAGAATTAAGTTTTCGTTCAAATTCTAATGCCTCATCTATTGTTTCGAAATAAAGACATCCATCTGCGCGTCTTTTCCAGGTCTTTATAAGTTCCCAATGTGGTGGATTAATTTTGTCTAACATGGAAATTAAGTGTCTCTTAATAAGTTCTCGATTAAAGTTTAGCATGTGATTGTATGCAGGCCAATCAAAAGGGGTTGCTCTGTTGTGATCATCTAGCCTGAACCTCGACACCTCTAAGTAGGAATCGATCGTATTGATTATTTGATAGATTTTCGATGACGTAGGGTCTTGGTCTTGATATTCGGGAAATATTTCTCTGTGCACATTATTCACTTCTTTTTGGGTTATGCGGAGTTCATTTATTGTTTTGATGGTCAATCTTGCGGCTTTTTTGCTCCCATAGACTTTTGAGATAGCTTCAACTCTGCGAGCAGATCGCCATTCATAGCTTGCTTGCTTGAATTCTTTGGCTGAGGCGAATGATGATCTTACAGGCTTGGGTTTATGATATTCGAAGTTAAATGGGACTACAGGATAAGTTGATAGATCGTGAATATTTTCAATGACGTAAGCTGATCTTGTTTCTCTTGCAGGACTTATTTCGCCGTCTTCTTTTTCCCAATGGTGGGGGCAGTTTGCTGATTGCGCAAAAAGTGTAAGTGCTAATAAAAATGGCATAAATAACATATGGGTTTACTCCGGTTTGATTCTTTGGCTGCTCTTTATGAGAGCAGGGTTGGAATATTTTAGTCAAAAAGATCAAATACTTTTTCGATTGAAGGAAGTCCAGAGTTGGCTGCTATTGAGTCAAAAACTTTTTGCGCTTCTAGCCATTCGGTGTCGGCACTTTTTATAGCGGTTCTTTTTAATGTTGTGCAAAGTGATTCCATGCAGGCTGTAAATTTTTTGTTAAAATCAAGTATTTCTTCTCTAGATAAGAAATAAAGTTCTCCGTTTTCTCTTCTTCTCCATTCTTTTATTAATTTCCAGTTTGGTGGGTTTACTTTGTTTAGTAACAACGTAAGATTCGGTGTAATCTTCTCGTGATAGCCGATTGTTAGTGGAAATCCGAGCTCTAACCTTTCAAGTATCTGGGTCGTTATTCTCTGCATGCATCTTGTTCTTTGTTTGAGCGATCTTATGATTTCTATTAAATTACTTGCCGTGGAGAAGCGGTCTAATATTGCTTGTTGTGAAGCATGTCTTAGGAAACTCGAGATAGACCAGCTTACTCTGTGGATCTCTTCTGTTATTATTTGCGCACCCAGATCAAGCTTTAGTAGTCTGGACTCTTCTTTGCTTATCAGTATTTCGCCAGCTTCTTTTAGCATTTGCCTTGCGCGATCTTTTTTTGCATATACCTTGGTGATGGCGTCTACCCTGCGGTGGGATCTCCAGTCATAAGTTGCTTTTTTGAATTCTTTTTTCGATCTGTATGAGGGTCTTTTGGGTTTGGGTACTGTGTATTCTGGAATTACAGGATACTTTGATAGGTCGTGAATATCCTTAAAAACCTCAGCGGGTCTTGGTTTTGTTGCAGGACGTGTTTCGCCGTCTTCTTTTGGGCAGCAAGCTGATTGCGCAAAAAGTGTGAGCACTAATAAAAATGGCATAAATAACATATGGTTCGGCTCCGGTTTATTTTTATGAAATTGTTTAGATATCTTTATGATAGCGATCTGAGTTCTGGTGTGTAAAAAAATTTTTCGGCGTTAAAATTTATTGTTTTTTGAACAAAAGGAGCTTATTTATACTCTTTTATTTGGCAGTTTTGTTTAAAAGTTGATTGGTTTGGGCTAAACTTTGAGATTGGCAAAACAAAGGCGATGTGTTAGTATGAATTCACTGCAAGACTTGCCGTCATCTTAAGTTTTTCTACTGTTGTGCGGGTCTCCTGTATTTTTCCCATCATATACCAGGGGGTGCTAGGCATGTTCAACGTGAATGATATTGTTTTTTATCCTGCTCATGGTGTTGCAACAATTACAGAGGTAATTGAGCGCACTGTTGCTGGTTCAGTTGTAAAGCTTCATAAGTTAAGTTTTGTCCATAAAGATATGACCGTTCTTTTGCCTCATCATAGCATGAGGGGATTGGGTGTTCGATGCGTTTCGTGTGACTCAGTCGTTGACGATGCGTTTTCTGAATTGTGGCGTCCGTCTCGATTCAAGAATAAAGGTTCATTTGATTTCTCTCCAAGTGGTTGGAGTCGTCGTCAAAAAGAATATCAGCTTAAGATTCAAGGTGGGAGCCTTGTTGATATGGCGAGTGTTTATCGTGATATCATGACCCTTTCGATGAATAAAGAATTGGCGTTTGGCGAAAAAAGTATTCTCAATCTCGTTGAAGAACTTATGGTTCAAGAAATTTGTCTTGCTAAAAAATTATTGCGAGAAGATGTTGTTGAAGCACTCAAGAAACCTTTTCGTGATGCTGGATTTGCATCAGGATTTGCGCGAGACATGGTTGCGGGTTCTCATGGAATGGTTGGTTCTTCGTCGGTCATTTGACGTGAGGATGAGATAACTTGCAGCAAGAAACTTTCTTTATTTTAGGGCCAACGGCTTGTGGAAAAACAGCTCTGGCCCTCTCTCTTTTTCATACCGGTGGATTTGGTGGCATCATTAATGGTGATGCATCTCAGATGTACAAACAAGTTTCTCTTGGCGTGGCTGCGCCTTCTGCTGATGAGCTTTTACTGGCTCCACATTATTTATTTTCATTTCTTGATTGTAAGGTGCGAAATTTCACCGCCCCGCAATATCGCGCTCAGGTTCAAAAACTTTTGGCCGAGTGGCATTCAGGCTCGCCCTTGATCGTTGGCGGATCTCTTTTTTATATTAAATCTCTTTTTTTTAAAATTCTTGATTCTCAGTCGCGTGAAAATTCTATACTTATTACACGACCTGATGGAATTACTGATTGGGAGTATCTGTGCTTGGTTGATTCTTTAAGAGCACACAAGATACACCCGCATGATTCTTATCGTGTTGAGCGTGCGCTTGAGCTGTATATTCAGTCGGGCGTATTGCCATCTGAGTGTGAGCCACAATTTGATCCGGTAATTTTTCCGGTGACGATTGTCTGGGTTGATCTGCCAGATGAACAGTTGCGTGAGCGAATTGGTTTGCGAATACGCAAAATGCTCGTGAGTGGGTGGGTAGAAGAAGTTGAATCACTTGTTGGATCTGAGTACGAAGACTTTGCACGTCTTGAGGGTGCTCTTGGGTACCAAGATGTTTATAAGTGGATTGTCGGCGGAAAAAAATCTGAAGATCTTTCTAGTCTTATAAAAACACTTGAACTTAAAACGTGGGACTATGTTCGTCGTCAGCGAAAATTTTGGCGTTCGTTCAAAAAACAGCTTTCTGCTTATCCAGATAAAATAAAAATTATTGAACAATAAATTCTTTTTTATTACAGCAAATCTTTTTATGTGCCGTCAGGGTAATTTCTTGTTCGAGTTATTCACCCTGAAATATGTGGGTGTCAAAAAAACTGAAAAAGTAATCATTTATGTTTTTCTTATTTTTTATAATTAGTTATTTAAATGTTAATAATCTAAGGAGCTTAGTATAAAATTATTATTGATTGGTTTTTATGTTTAAAAAAACATTGTTGGGTTTTTGTTGTGTGCTGTCTTTTTCATTAACTGCTGGGTTTGTAGAAGATTTCTTCCTGCGTGTTCGTTCTTCTTCTTCTTCTTCTTCTTCTTCTTCTTCTTCTTCTATTCAAGAAATATTGTTTCTAGAGTTTGGTGGTTTTTTATTTTCTGAGCTTAAAGAGAAAATTGATCCATCGAATCTTTATCTTAATGCTCATGTTGAAGCTGTTAGGCGGACCTACTTAGAAATTAAGTCTGCTGGGTGGACGCGAGATTCTGTTCGGCGCTTTTACCAATTCCTTTTAAATAATGAGCTTTATAAATCGGCTTGCTTGTTCGCAGAAATTGATCGTAGGATTTCTTCGCGCAAAGGTGTTCCTCCGTATATTGAAGCTGCATCTCGTCGAAAATAATTTTGGTTTTTAAATTTAGTGTCGCCTGCCCCTCGAAAATGACCGATTTTTTTTATGCGCCTCATGTGTTTTGTCGCAAGAGTAAGATCTTTTGCTGGGCGATGATTTTGACACGTGTTTTTCTGTCATGCTTGTTTTGCTTAAGTTAAAAAGAGGCTCGTTTTTTCAGAATGAAAAAACGAGC
>Ga0209107_10000078_pt1 | contig 58070 bp, 62 predicted proteins | sample LakErihyJuly2011_2_FD_187460 | JGI IMG/M metagenome (GOLD analysis project Ga0209107, IMG submission 187460) | Freshwater microbial communities from dead zone in Lake Erie, Canada - CCB hypolimnion July 2011 (SPAdes) (version 2) | ecosystem: Environmental > Aquatic > Freshwater > Lentic >...
ATATATAATATATAATATATAATATTAGAAGAATGATTAATAACGAATGGGATATATTAGATTTATATTTTAAAAATCATAAATATCCTTTTACAGGACATCATTTAGATAGTTATAGAAATTTCATTAAAGTTAAAATACCCGAAATTATAAGATCTAATAACCCTATTACAATGATTAAAATGGATGATAGTAATAAAAATTTAATTGTTAAAGTAGATATTTATATTGGAGGATTAGATGGTGAAGAAATATATGTAGATAGACCTATAACTTTCGAAAATGGAACCCCTAAATTAATAACACCAAACGACGCTAGAATGAAAAATTTAACATATCTTACTAATATTTTTTCTACAGTATTGGTCAGAATTACAAATGATAAGGGTGCTATAAAGGACATCCCATTTAAAAATATAGCGATAGGAGGCATACCTATAATGCTTCATAGTGATGTATGCTTACTCAAAAATAATGGTTCAGATATATTAAAATTATTAGGCGAATGTCCATATGATACAGGAGGGTATTTTATAATCGATGGAAAAGAAAAAGTAATAATAGCGCAAGAAGATATAGTGACTAATAAATTATTTACTAGCGCTTTAAAAGAAGATCCGAATGGATTTAGTTATAAAGGTGTTATTCGCTGTGTAGCCGAGAAAGGTTCTATTAAACCCTATAATATAGAGTTCTTTTTCGTAGATACTCCAATAAAAAGCGATGGTATCTATAATGATGAAAAGATTAAAATAGCATATTCTTCTAAAAAATATAACTACGGCACTATATTAGTTTCAGTTCCTTCGATAAGAGAAAAGATACCATTATTTATATTATTTAGAGCACTTGGTATAGAAAGTGATAAAGACATATGTAACACAATTTTTGGCGAATACGCAAATGATATTGAAAAGGATTATTTTGAAAATTTTATAAGACCGAGTATAATAAGCGCGTCATATATAGATGAAAAGGATAATGAAAAATATGTATATACACAAAACGAGGCTCTTCAACGTTTATATAATGTATATAAAAAAATGTATAAAACATCTACGGTAGAACATATAAAATCTATAATAATAACTGAAATATTTCCGAATATAGAAGATATACGCGATAAGGGAAAATATTTAGGGTATCTAGTGTTTCAATTTATTAAAACTGTTATAGGAACTAGTCCTGTTAGTGACCGTGATAGTTATATATACAAAAGAGTTGATATCAGTGGATTTAAATTAACCGAATTATTTCAAGATTCCTATACAAAATTGCGCGATGACATTAGAATTAAAATAGACAGAGAGTATTACTATGGTTCTTATAAAGATAAGGATAATTATGATAAAATAATAAATTCTAATAATATCTTTAAAATTATTGATTATTTAATTATAACAGAGACGTTTTCTAAATCATTAAAAGGCGGCCGATGGGGTATGGAGACTAATAAGGATCCTGAATTAGGAATTGTACAAGATTTGTCGCGAATTAGTTATATAGGATATTTATCTCATTTAAGACGCGTTAATATACCAATTGATAGAAGTTTAAAAATTACTAGTCCTCATAGATTACATTCGCAACAATGGGGAATGATGTGTCCTTTTGAAAGTCCTGATGGCGCTTCTATAGGATATCTTAAAAACTTGGCATTATTAACAAAAATAACTGCTGGAATAAATGTAGAAAATATTAAAAGATGTTTAATAGATATTGGTATAATTCCATTAAATAAATGTAATTTTATTATAAATAAAAATATTACCAGTGTTTTATTGAATGGTACTTTATACGGATATACGGGAGACCCCATTTTTATTACTAGGATATTGAAGGCATATAGAAGAAATGGATTAATTAATATATTGATATCTATATCTTGGAATATTCCAAATAATGAAATTAGAATATTTACAGAAGCGGGAAGACCTTGTAGACCAGTATTAATTCTAAATAATAATAAAAAGATTGATTATCCTCATAACGAAATATTAGTTTATAAAAATAATTATACGAATTGGTTTGATATGCTCAATGGTTTATATACTAAATTAGAAGATAATGAAAAGACGGATGATTATTATTATAGAGATGTATATAAAAAACCTATAGATGATGAAATAAATGTATTAAATAATATGGAAAAATCAACGGGCGGATATATGTCGGCATTTTTGAATATGGGTGGGAAAAAATCTAATTCGGATGATATAGAAGAAGATGATAATATCAATACTTATCACAATAATTATAGAAAGGTTTATGGTAAAATATTGAAAGAATTGGAAAATAAGGGTGCATGTATAGAATATTTAGATAATGAAGAGACGGACACGTGCTTTATAGCGATGAATAAAGATGATATAACTCCTCTACATACGCATTTAGAAATACATCCATCTACAATATTAAGTGTGGTTTCTGGAAATATACCTATGTCTAATCACAATGCTGCCGCTAGAAATATATTTCATGCCGCGCATACTAAACAGGCGATTGGTATATATGCGACTAACTTTAATAAAAGATTTGATACAATGAGTTATATTTTACATTATCCGCAAAGGGCAATAGTAAATACGCGTATCGCGCAATATACATCAAGTGATTATATGGCGAACGGGTTTAATACAATTGTTGCTATTATGACATACTCCGGTTTTAATCAAGAAGATAGTATTATGATAAATAGGGCATCGATAAATAGAGGATTAAATTATGTGTCTTACTATAAATCTATTTCAGCATCTACTAAAATTATTTCTGATACTGAAAGAATCATATTCGGAAATCCCGTACAAATGAAAAAGGACGGTAAAAATGTGAATGGGATTAAAAAGAAGGATTATTCTTACATAAATGAAAAAGGGTTTATTAAGAAGGGAGTATATATACCACAAGGTCAGGAAGTTATCATAGTTGGTATGTTACATGAGAAAGTTATTTATAAAGAAGTTAAAAAAGGTATGTTTATTGAACAAGTAAAGGAAATAGAATATACTGACGTGTCTATAAGTACCGATAATTCATTATATGGAACTGTAGATCAAATAGTAATAGATAATAAATTGGCAAATGAAGATTCTAAAATATGTAAAGTGAAATTTTTAAAAATTAAGAAACCAGAATTTGGCGACAAGCACGCTTCGCGTCATGGTCAAAAAGGTGTTGTCGGTATGATAATTCCCGAGGAAAATATGCCATATACAAAGGACGGAATTAAACCCGACATCATAATAAATCCTCACGCGATTCCTTCGCGTATGACAATTGGGCATTTAGTTGAATGTATTTTTGCTAAAATGTGTTGTATCGATGGAATATTAGGTGATGCAACAGTATTTATCCCAATAGATAATGATGTAATATATAAAAATCTAGAAGATAATGGTTATGAAAAACATGGTAATGAAATATTATATAATGGTTTTACCGGAAGACAAATAGATACTGAAATATTTATAGGACCGACATATTATTTTAGATTGAAGCATATGGTTGCTGAAAAAATTAATTCGCGCGGTTGCGGCGGAGGACTTCTAGGAGCAGAATTTAGTAGCAAAATTACTAGTTTAACTAGACAACCCACAGAAGGAAGAAGAAAAGGTGGTGGATTACGTATAGGCGAAATGGAGCGTGATACAGTATTAAGTCATGGTATATCAATGTTTATAAAAGAGAGTATGATGGAACGCTCTGATAAATATAGATGGTGCGCTTGTAAAAGATGCGGAACATTAGTCGCTTTTAATATTAAAAATAATATTAATATGTGTAAAAATTGTAATAATGAAGATATATCTGTTATTGAAACACCATGGGCATTTAAACTATTAATACAAGAATTTGAGGCAATGGGAATACAACTGCGAATAAATACTGAAGAAATTGAAATACCCTATAAAAAGACCGAACAGTATATATATAAGGATAGTGATGAAAGCGCGAATAATAGCGATGATGATGATGTTGAAAGTTTAAGTAGTGATATAATAAGCGATAGCGATGATAGTAGCGATAGCAGTGATAGCGGAGATAGCAGTGATAGTAGCGGTAGCGATGATAAGAAAAAATATGGTAAGAATGTTAAAAAGGTGATGGAAATTTATGATAAGAACTTTAAAAAAATTAAAAATATTAAAGTCGGTGGTGAGAATGAAGAATTTGAAGATTATAGCGAAGATGATGATAATGTTAATGGATTACAAATCGCAAGTAAATATGGTGGTGGCAATTATGTAAATGAAATGTTCGGCGGAGACGAAGATGACGATGAAAGTGATGAAGGCAATGAAGAAGATTCTAGCGATGAAGACGAAGAAGACGAAGAAGATGAAGAAGATGAAAGTGATGAAAGTGATGAAAGTGATAAAGTCGGGGCATATGGTGGAAAAGAGGAAGAAGATTCTAGCGATGAAGATGAAGACGAAGAGGATGAAGAGGAAGATGAAGAGGAAGACGAAGACTGGGAAGAAGAAGGTCCAAAAATTGAAATGGGCGGACAAGATGGTGGTTTAGTAAATTTAGATGATAAAAAAAATAATTACGAAACTGTTATACGAGGTGGCGATACTGATAATAAAACTGATGTACAAGATAATAATGCCGAATTAAAAGTTATACATATTAATTAATATTATAGTTTATTTTTTTAAAATAATTAAATTATTAGATAGTATAGTAGTATAGTAGTATAAAAAAAATGGAGATAATAGAGGTAGTATTATATTTTATATTAACAATTATATTAATTGCTTTGATAGGTGTATTAACCTGGTTAGTATATGATTATTTTAAATATAAAAAAGAACTAAATGAAAAAACAACAAATATAATAAATTATTCAGATAATAACGATAGTACGATAAAACGCGATTTAACTAGCGAAATGAATAAACTACATTCGCAAAATTCTAATTATATATTATCTACATCTAATATTTTATTTAATTATTCTAGTAATTATGGTGTAGCCAACAACGATTATATTTATTCGACTTCAAATAAATTATTAGATATTTTAAATAGTAATTACGAAAAAAATTACAGATATACGCATAATACGTCAAATCAAATATATAATCAATTATATACAGATTATACTCGCATTAATAATATACAAAATGACAAATTATTTAGTTATTCTAGTAATTTAAACAATTATTCTTCTAATATTTCTGATAATTTAGATAAATATTTTACATTTGGAGTAAATACCAATGATGTTAATAGCAAAATTTATCAAAGAAATTGGGATATTACAGGAACAAATAATTTAAGTTTAATAAAAGATACAATTGCGGTAAATAATTTAACTGCGAATAAAGGAATGAGAATAAATACTTCTAACTATAACAATGTTTATAAAGGCCTTGAATTATGTAATAGAAATGGCGAAAACTGTTATAATTTTTACGTAGAGAATGATATCTTAAAGGTTAGTAATCCCAACTGGAATAATCAAACGAGCAATATAGTATTTTCCTATAATTAACCAAATAAAAATAATTAAATAATATAGAGATTATAATATACATAATGAAATATAAGGATTTATTATTATTGTCATTGACTATAATATTTATTATATTAAGTATTTTTTATATTATTAGTGTTTGTAATTATAATGTTAGGGAACTATTTATTACGAGATATCACAATGTTAACAGAGCATGTGAAAAAGGTATAGTTTTAAAAAACGAACCGAGTCTAATTAGTACAAGCGGATATTCAAGTGTAAAATTAAGAAATAATCAGGGAATTGATGATTATAATGATTATTATAATTGTAATAATAATTTTGATATGTATTTATCAATGTACAATGATGTTAAAAAAAGAGATTTATTGCTCGCTTATAAATGTATTAAACTTAAACCGTCTGAACTTATAGATATGATAACTGAAAATAAAAATTTTAACAGTGATATATATAAAATTAAAAACATAACATATTTATATAATAATATTTCAGAATTAACAAATAAAGTAGACGAATTAATTAAAACAAAAATAAGTGAGTTAAAAAATGCTGCGAGTAATTCAGATATAAACTATATTCACTTTCCCATATATGTTTGTATTTCGCAAGCACCATATTTAAAAAATAATAACGAAACTATCAAGGTTACCGATTCTAATCGTGGTCCCGATAATAATAATTATGATTCTTGTTCTCTACAATATAGTGATGTTAAAGCAGAACAGCAAAAATGTTCTGAAAATTTTGAAATGAAAGCAGAATTATGTATAATATTTTTAGGAGTTAATGATATAGGAGATATCATAAGAAATAATGATAAGGTTAATAATAATATTAGCAATTTTAAAAATACATTAGAATTATATAAAAGTACAAGCAAACAATGTTTTTTAAATTGTGGTATAAATAATTCAACACATTCTTGCGGATGCTTAAATCTAGATAATGCTTATGAAAATTATAATTCAGTATGCTTAACGAATAATCAAAAAGTTAGTTATAGTATTGTATATTTTGTAAATCCTTATTCTTCTAAATATTCGGACGCTGATTATACTAATAAACCAACTAATTTAACAGAATTTAGATGGTTTGGAGGCAAATCTACTTCTACTGCCGCGAATACAAGTGTTGATACTAGTTCAAATAGTACAAGTGGTATTCCGACTACAACTAGTACTCCAATGAGCAGTTCTAGTACTAGTACTGTAAGTAGTTCTAGTATCCCTAGTGCCTCTGCTAGTATTCCAAAAACTTAAATATCTAATTTTAGTTGTCATCTTTGTCATCATCGTCATTAATAAATTTTATTTTTTCAATAGGATTAAGTTTAAATCTTTCTACCTTTTCCCAAAAAATATTTATTTTATCGCTAATATTACCCCATTCATTTTTATTAAATATTACGCGCTGTGTATTTATTTTATCTAGTTTCCAATAGTTTAATTTTACATATTCGTAAATATTATTTTCGGAATCTTTAGAATCTTCATCAAATGCCCTCATTTTATTATAAATATCATTAATATTATCAGCAGCATTCTTATTATTATCACTATATAAATAAGTATATTCTCCCTTTTTTGAAATATACTCCGCAATAATACCATGTTTAATATCGTCGCTATCAGAAGTTCCAAATTGTTCTACATATTCACTTTCTTCTATTATTAGAAACTTACATTCTATATAATCGCATTCATTTAAATTACATACTGCCAATTGCCCTTGTATTTGCATCAAGTATTTTTCCGGTATATAAGTATCTATTATTTTACGACTATAAGGACATTTTATTTCTATCATAATTCCGAGTTCGTTAATTCCATCAGGAGAAGCACCAAAATGCTCATTTTTTTTATCGCAAATTAGTCCAAATTCATATATATTAATGTTTTTGTTAATTTCCGAATATATGCGAGACGCCATTGGTTCAAACATTGTACCCCATTTTAACGCCTTAATAGCATTGTAATTAATATTATCTTTCGTAATTTTCGCCTTCTTCTTTGCGATAGAATCGCTTATTTTACTATCTTTTATAGCGTCATATAAATCGCTGGCAGTTAGTCTATTTTCACGCGCGTCAAACCATTCCTTTGTTCTCTGTTTAATAATAGGTTCTTTTACAAGTTCTTTAAGTACTGCTCTATAATTATTAACATCCCTGACCCTTTTTTTAATTATATTTTTATCAATATTTTTATCTTTATGGTTATCATTTATTCTATCATATATATAGTCGATTTTGTTAATTTTTTTTATACCATCTTTAATAATATGTAAAATTTCATTATCAATAATATTATTAACTGTATTTATATCAGTCATATTATTATATGATGATATATTGTTATATAGTTTAAATCTAAAACTACATAGCACTTTGAACTTCGTTTTCGCATTTTTTTTTATATTGCTTCGACTCTTTGTATTTCTTGTCAATAGCCGCATTGATTTTATTATACAACTGTTTATCCATGAAATTAATTTCATTAACATTGTTCGTCAATTTTTTATTTCTCGTCTTCAATTCATATAGTTCGTTTATTTCGGCAATTTTCTTATTAAGAATTACATCAAAAGAAGACGATGAAATATCAGTATTTAATTCTTCGCTGACGTCGCAGACTTCATTGGTAGTCATTATTATAATTTCTATATTGCGCTATATCGTTATATCTATTATAATTAATGATACAAAATCATTTTTTATACAATTTTCATTTTATTATCATTTTACGGCTATCATATGCCCAATGAAGCAATGTTTGTCTTAATCTAGGATATATTTTTTCACTATTGCTTCTTAATTCATTTACCTTATTTTGTAATTGATTCTTAAATCTACCCTTGGGACCTGCTGATTTTTTCCATCTATTTATTTGACGGATATCATCATCCGTTCTACGACCATTATAAAAATTACAATACCATTCTATCCATCCATAAGGATCAATGTCTTCTTTTATCCAATTCTTTTCCATCCAATATTCATAACTTGTTCCGACTTCTACCTTATAATAATTAATGCTTTTATCATATTCTTGCTTTATTAATAAATTATCAGGAATGCCTTTGAGAAATTTAAAATGTTTATGATGATTTTTATATATTTTTTTAGTTTTAGGTGATTTAATTTGCCTAAAATAAGAACCTCCCATAATACCTAAACTAAACATCTCCTTCGGTGTTATATTTGGTTTAAATTCAGGATGATCTTTAAAATAAATGCTCATTATCTATTATATATTATATTTTTCATTTAGATACTATAAAATTTCCAAATATTGAATATCTTATTATAGAAAAATTTGCGCGATTCTAATTGTAAATAAGGAGGGTTCTTTATCTTATTTTCGATGTCGCTATAATCTTCTATAATTATCTCATGCATTTTTAATATAATCTATATTACCTATTATCCAAGTAAATATATAATGTGCTCTAATATTTATATGAGTATATCTAGATATATCTAGATTATATTAGAGAACCAAAAAATTATAAAAAGTGGTTTTTATAATTTGAGTACATAACTTTTTTAATTTAGAAATTTCTAGAAAACTTTTAAAATATTAGAAAAATAAAAGTTATGTACTCAAATTATATTTGTAAAAAATATAAAATGTTCAGTTGTAAAAGATTCACGCGCTCTTATATTTAACGTGCGAAAACCGCTTGTTTATTTTAATAATATTTTTATCAGATAAAAATTCATTACTAACAGATTTTTTAGAGAACTCTTTAATAAGGTCTTTAAAGAATTCGTCCTTAACTTTGGATACTTCGGAATATTTTCTCTGCTGTTCCTTCCACAAATCAATATACTCCTTGTTTTGCTGATGAATATTCCCGCGCTTATTATATATTGGTATATTCATATTATGTAAATATTCTAAAATATCTCTACTATTGAAAATCTCTGGGTTCATTTTATATTTATTTAATAGTTTTTCAGGAATGTCATTGTAATATCTGAAATCATATCTAGGACATATAATCTGTCTATTTTCATATTCAAACGTATTTTCCTTTATATCATCTATAAATACAAAGCGATTATGAATGATATAATCTATAATTTTTTCATTTTTCATAATAGGATACTTTTTAACAAGAGATTTAATAATGAAGGGAAATATATTAACAAGAGACTTCTTATATTTCCCATTTATAATCATAGAGTTTTCTCTTGTAAAATACGGTTTATTTACCTTTACTTTCAATGCCTTTTCAACATTTGTCGCTAAAAATGTATTTGTATAATTATACGAACTATTAGTATAAAAGAAAATCTCCACATTTTTAAATTTACTATTACAATATTGTATAAACTCTTTAATATAAGGTCTCAATAATCCGTCGTTTAACTCATTCTGCATATCTACATTATTTTGTCTAATACATTTTTCTAATCTTCGTTTTTTACATAAGTTATAAATATATTCCAATACTTCTCTTTCCTTACATAATTGATTAACAGTTCCTATAATAGTCTGGTCTATGTCTAAAATTATTATAAAAGGATATTTAGACATTTATACTTTCCTTCTAAATAATATATAAGTTAATTATTTACTATATTGAAAATGATTTTCCGCAACCACATTTAGATTTTCCACCATCACCATTTATATTAAATACAAATTTTTCTTCATATAATCCCTTCTCGTAATCTATTGTGGTTCCTTGTAAAATATGTTCGGCTCTTTTATCAATATATACTGATATTCCTTCATTGCGCAATATAGCCTCTTTATCGCCCTTAATATTTTCATACGATTTATCATCCTCAATTCTAGAAATATTATAAATATATCCATTACATCCTCCGCTCCTGGCGGATAATAAAAACTTACCTTTATTTCCCGCTATACTAACTAATTTTTTCCACGCATTCCCCGTAATACTTATATTCATTCTTATTATATTATTATATATTAACAGTTCTTATATTTACATTAAAATTTACTATATCTATATACTGATAAGTAGTTGTCCCGAATGCTCGTGATATTCCTGTATCAGTATACCATAACATATTATTAATAAATTTAATACCATCTACTACATTATGTCCCACAAACATATAACTACAATTCAAATTTTTTAACATTATTTCCATTTCTTCGGGATTATCTAATGCGCGCGTCCATAATATACCATCGTCGCTTAATATAATTCTACTAAATATATCAGTCTCTTCTTCACCCTTCATATTATTAGTTGTTGCGAATATCTTCCATATCTTGTTAATATAACTAACGTCCTTTTTATAAATATTTAAAACCATTAGATGTGATATTTTCAATCCCGCGTGACAGAAGAGCAACCCGCCTATCTTAACAATAACAGGTCTATTTGATAGGATTTTAGATATTTGCCCCCCTGGTTTAAATAATTCTAGCCGCCTTTTTTCATTATTTGCTATGCTTTTACTTGATACATAACTGTAATTACCTAATATATTCATAAATTCATGATTCCCTATTAGAGATATTAATCGCCCTCCCTTTTCAGTCGCTAACTTATCTAAAATATTTGTAAAATTAATCATTTCTATATCTTCTATAACTTCCCAGTCGTTATCTGTCGTTCTATTTAGACTATCAATCTGGTCTCCCATTTGAATAACTATTGTATTTTTAGGTTCCGCTATCCATTCTATATTATTATTTATAATTTTGGCATCTATTAAGATATTTTTAAATCTTTTAATATCTCCATGTATATCTCCGATTATAACTAATCTATCCGGTAGTGGATATTCATAAACTATATCTTCGTTATTTATATTCATATTCATATTTATATTCATATTTATAATATAATAATAGTAATAATTTATATATATATATAAAAAGATTATTAAATATATAATATATAATGACTCAAAATCTAAACATATATATAATATCAAGCGATGAATTAAAAAATAGAATCAATAACATCAATAATGTTATAACGGTATTAAAAAATCTATGTGATAAAAATAATATTAATTCATTTGTTAATCTAATTAGTGAACCTTCGCAAAATACTATTGATAAAAATATAAATACCTTCAATACAAGAGTTAATTATGATAAATTTGAAGATGATAATGAATATAACGATTACATTATTATGCTAAATTCATGTCAAATATCTAATTATGAAAAACATAGAGAATTATACAATATAATTAAGGATATGAGCGAAGATGATTTACATCTAATAATTGAAGACGATATATTAATAAGTAATAATTATATAAACAACATAGATGATATGATTAAAGACGTAGCGAATAAAGATAATAAAAATATATGGGATATTCTATTCTTATCATTGAATACCATTAAAAATGGAGAAAATTTCATTAATTATAGAGAAGTATATAATAAATTAATCACTAAAAGTTGCTATTTTATCAAACCTAAAATATGTAATAAATTATATCAAGAGAGTACTACGTTTAAATTACAAATTAAATATTTCTTATCAAAATACATAGACGATAACAAGGATCTTAAAGTTTATTTTTATAACAAAAATACATTAATTGAAGGAACTAAAATAGGTTTTTATCCTTCTTCTGTAAATTCTACAAATTACTTATATTTTAATAATGAATATATTGAACTTCTAAAAATACATAATAAAGACGAAATAACTGACGATGATATAGCAAACGCCCTTAATTTATATAAAAATGTTGAAAACATGAATTCTTCTGATATTATAAATGTTATGGGAATGATATATAAAAAGCGCAAAAATTATAAAGATGCTAAAAAATATTTTATTAAAGCATTAGATATGCATAAAAAAAATTATGGATATCTACAAAAAAATAGTAGTATTCTAAATAACTGTATAACTATATTTCAATATGAACAAGATTTGCTAGAAGATTGCTTAAAGGTTAAACCGAAATATTAAGATAATTTTTCTTCTAAAGAAGTAACTTTAGAATAAAGAGTATTTACAGCATTATTTAATTTATCTATATGAGATATTAGGGTTTCTAATTTATTATCAATAGTACTATTAGTTGCTGAAAAATCACTTAAAGGTACGTATGAATTTAACATATTAGAAACCTCTGAAAATTTATTTGACAATTCTCCATCGGCAACTTCTAGCATTTTAATCTTTTCTTTTAATTCGTTAAATTCGCTAAATTGTGTCAAATCAATTACTTTCTCTTCAGGTACGCTGGCGCTCGCTACTTCAGAACCGCCTGAAGTACCCGAAACTTTTAATTCATTAACCATATTTTCTATAGATTGTATTCTAGAATATAAACCTACAATAGACATATTTAATATACTATTATACTATAATATTTTATTTTTATCAATTTAAATTTATTATTAAAAAATGATTATATTATTTAAATATAAGAAGAGATTAAATAATAAGATGATTGTACCAATTAGATGCTTTACATGCGGCAGAGTAATGGCGGACATCGCAGACTTCTATGAAAGCGAAAAAGAAAAACTAAAAGAAAATGATAATAAAGAAGTAGTAGATAAACTATATAAGAATTTCGAAAAAATCCATACAGGAGAAATATTGAATAAATTGGGATTAAATAGATATTGTTGTAGAAGAAATTTGATTACTAATATAGATATGATGGACGTTATATAATTTGGTTAAAATATCTCATATACGGATAAGAAGATATTAAAAATAATGAATAAAGAAGTTATTAACAAGGTATCTAATGAAAAAGATGTTAAAGATAACATATATAATAATATCGAGAAATATATTGAATCAAATATTGAAAAAAAACTGAATAGTCTTATGGAAACACTGCCCGAAAAATTACCAAAAGAACCGCAAGTATCTGAATTTCATAATATGACTTTGCGAGAACTTTATAAAAATACATTACAGACTACGATAGATATTATTAATGATATTACGGAAGCATATAATAAATATGATTATGTCGATAACAATAATTACGCGTATATAATTATTAATATATTAACCAAAGAAGATAGAAGATTATACGTTGGTATAGTATTAATATTTTTGTCCTTCATCATTTATTTTATAGACGGTGCTTCTGTATAAATAAAAATATATAAGTAATGTTTAAAACGGAGTTTAAAATATAATTATGAATATTATCAATAATTATTATAGCGCTATTATATTTTTAGCACTAATATTTTTTATAATAAGTAAGAATAATACATCTGTCCTATTATCTATCATAATTATAATAATTATATATTATTACCTCGATTATAATATTAAGACTAATATAAATGAAAAAAATAATACTGAATCAAAGATAATAGATAAAATAGAGAATGATATTGATTCTATTAAAGAACTTAATACAAACAACTTTTATATAAATGTAAATAGCGGTAATATTAAATTTTTAGTTAAGAATAAGGAATTTATAGATATTATAAAAAATCTTCGATTTATTAAGAAATTTGATAAGACGCGTTATAATAATCTAATTATATTAATGAATAAATTGATGAAAATATACGTATATATATTATCTGATAGATACGACGTATACGAATATATCCCGATATTTAATGATATTAAAAATGACATATTTGAAATATTATATTCACTCGTTTTCGTAGTACCAGAAAGATTTAAGCATATATACGGTTTCAATCCTACAGATGAGATAAATAAATCTCTGAATTCTTTTAGAATTAAAGTCGTGAATATGCTTAAAAATCTTGATAATTATGGAAAATTAGGGAAAAATAAAAAATATTTAGATATACATAAATACTCTCCGTATGAAAAAAATAAAGAATTATATCTTCCTTAAATATTTGCTATTTGAGAATTAAAATCGAGCGGTTGAAATGCTTTATATTTAAATGATAAATTTGATAAATTTGATATTTTATCCATGAAAGAAGATTCTCCTCCTTTCATTTTCTTGTCCTTATTATCCTTATTATCCTTATTATCCGTATTAAATTTTTTATATTTTCTATATAATTTGGGAATTACGAGTACTATTTCGGTATAATAAATATTCAAATTTTTTTTACCTTTTGCGCACGTAAAACACCCGCCACTCATTTTTTTATTACAATCGCATGTTTCATTATTAGTCATTTTTTTACAACCTCCTCTACTATTAATATATATATAATCTACGGGATTTGTTGTATCTGTTGTTGAAACATTAGGTTTTTGTTCAATAACAGAAGAACACTTGCTTCCAGATAAAACAGATATTAAATCATCTGCTGCGCGATTAGATAATAGTTTATCTACTTCGGCATTTAAACTTATATTTCTTAAAGGAATTACTGCGGATAACAAATCTCTGCAATTACCTCCAGTTTTTTTTGTCTTCATCATTATTTATATATAAATATTATATATATTTAATAATTAATATTAAAATATGATTGTTGAATATACTATTGGGAAAATTAAAGATATATATGATAATAATAATTATAATGAAGATATAGATTTATTTGAAACGCTTTTATCGGATAAAATCGACGAGCATTATGTTAATAGTCCTATTATTCATATATTTCCTATTATAATATCCGGAAGTATTACATTATTGTTGGCTACATATTTATTAGTACGATAAAATATCCTATTCTTTTTAATTTATTTTTATTAAGAAGTATATACATATTATATAATGTCGGATAGTATTACTCCATTCGGAACAACTCGTTCTATTTTTTCATTGGCAACAAATGATTTAGAAATAAATGGAGATATAACAGCAAGTAAGTTTATCGGTTCAGGAGAAAAATTAACAAACATTACAATTAAAAGTATAAATGAGAGCATCTATAATTATAATAATAAGTTAAATAGAAGTTTAGGAGGTACCGGAAACAACTCGTATATTAATAAGGGTATTCTGTTTAATAGAGATGAAATTGAGTTATCCGGATTTGACACTAGTTCAAATTTTATATGGGATAATAAAGAAAAGATATTATTAATAAATAATAAAGATATTGTCAAAGATTATTCTAACTATATTTTAAAATCTTCTAATACATTATCTAATAATATAATCGCCACATCGAATACTATAATAACTAATATAATAAATCATATCCAAAGTAATATTCAAATTATAAATTTAGATGGCATTCCAAAAACTTCTACTAATAACTATGGGTTAGTAAAAGTAGGTGAAGGACTTTTCGTTGATAATGAAGGACTTATAACAATTAAACCTCCAGATATTATAATTATAAGACCAGATGTAGAACCTAATTTAACACCTATAACTATACCTGATACAAATTATGAAAAGTTCGTTTTTAAATATGACCCGGATCGCGGAACGACATTTGATAATTTTGATGGTGTTCGCAGTTCAGTAATACCATATTGGTTTAATTTTGATTATAATAAAATAATTAATAGTTCAAATATATTAAGTACAGGATATTATCAAAATATTGGCATAGTTTTAAATAATAATGTAGATGTTCAGATTAGACCAACAAGCGAAGAAAAATACGAATATACTCCTCTTAATAATAATTATTTATATTTTAACGGAACCGAAAATTCTTATGCTTATTTTCACGAATCCTTCGATATTTATGATATTTATAATAATGTTCTGGCGATAGGAGGGAATACAATAGGAATAACATTGTCATTGTGGTTTAAAATTGATGAAAAAATTACAGCAACTTCAAAAAACTCAATATTATTTTTTAGTAGCGATATCTATAATGATTATACTATTGAAATTAATATTATATTAGATCCCAATGATAATTTGAATAAAATATTATTAGTAATATTTAATCTTAGTCAATTCAACTATCTTATTAATACTAGTATAGAACTGTATAAATGGTATAATTTAGTATGGTGTATAGATAGTACTGGCAAATGGAAAGTACATTTAAATGATATTAATAAAACAGATTCTATAATCGATTCTAAAGCAGTTATAGAAAATAAAAAGTATGCTATTAAAAATATTGGCAAATCTGTTGTTAGAAACATCGAGACATGTCTAAAAAAATTATCAATATCAGATGTAAGAATATATAATAGAGTCTTAACAAATGTCGAAATAACAGAACTGTATAATACTAATTTTTATACAGAATACAATCTTTCATTTAATGATAATAATTATACTAAATGTGATATCTTATTAATAGGTGGCGGAGGAGGTGGTACAAATGAAGCGGGTGGAGGCGCTGGCGAATTAATATATATAGAAAATGCTACAATAGATAAAAAAATTTACAATGTTAAAATTGGTAGAGGTGGTTCTGGTAAAATAATAAAAAATATTGATAATGTTGATAAAATTATTCAAAATAATACAAAAGGAATAAATACTCAATTTGGAGAATTAATAATTAATGGCGGAGGATCATATAATATCAATAGTGGAGCAGGAGGTAGTGGTTCTGGAAATGGAGGCGCTAGTATATTAAGTGTTAACTATAATAATTTTATTACCGCCAATAATATATATTATAGAGGTAATAATGGATATATAACAAATGGTGGCGGCGGAGGAAGTCAATCTTCTGGATATATAATTAATGGCGGAGATGGTTTAACATCTATTATAGATAATGGTAGGGTTATTGGTTTGAACAAAATTTTCTCATTATCGGATAATAATACACAAGAGGGTTATTATGATAGTAATACAGGTTCAAATTATTTTGCTGCGGGAGGGTCGTCTGTCTCTGATGGCGCAGTAGGAGGAATAGGTGGAGGTGGGAGTGGAAGTATAAATTTTGATTTAAATAAAACATATAATGGTTTAGATAATAGTGGTTCTGGTGGTAGTGGATATTTAAATCATGGTTTTTCTGGTGGAAGCGGAATAATTATAGTAAGATATCTAAATAAAGAAATATTAAATACAGGTATTAAAAATGATATTATAGATACATCCAACATATTATCAAATAGAATAAGTAATTTAACAACAGATGATATAGATAATGGGATATATAATAGATATATAGTATCTGGAATATATAACGGAGATATTATTTTTAATTCAAATTTACAGGTAAACGGTAGTAACGCTATTATAAAAGCAAGTTTAACAACACAGAATATATTAATAGAAAATAATTTATTGAAAACTGCTCTATCGATTAAACAAATTTCAAATGAAAAAATATTAGCAATTTCTAATATTAACTCTGAAGTTTTTACTATAATAAACAATGGTAATATAGGAATTAATAAAGAATATCCCGAATATACACTGGATATTGGAGGAAATATAAATGCCTCTTCTTTTTTTAGAAATGGTAATCCATTATCTTTTGAAATATCTCAAGGTATGATCGTACAAACTAAACATTTAACATACTCTAAAACTGAATATAAAACTGGGAATGATTGGGAACCTATTAATAATAATATATCTAATGGTTTTGTTATATCTATTAAACCTTCAGATATAACTTCTAAAATATTAATATCAATTGTAAGTCATATTGGTATGGAATATTCAACCGATTCGCGATGGTGGGGATTAAGATTATATCGCAAAATAGGAAATAGTTTATGGGAACACATATCTAACGCAGATGGAATAATAGATGATAATGGATATGGTAATAGTTGCTGGATATCTCATAATTTAGGTGCTGTATTAAGTATATATTCCCATTTTATAACAAATGTAACAGGATCTTATCAAGATACACCAAATACAACAGAAACAGTTTATTATACAGTATATTGGAAAAATAAAACAACAGAAATTAATGGAGGTTCATTATATTTAAATAAATCTTCATTAATGCTTGATAATAATTATCCTAATCCTTCATCTAGTTGGACAGCAACAGAAATATGGAATAAAGGAACAAGTTATATAGCGCCTCCTCAAACATCACAAATACAAATAAATACACAATATAATTCAGTAGGGATAGATACATCACCTCCGACTGAAATACATAAATTAAATGTTAATGGTAATATTAATTTAATAAATGGTTCTTATAATATTGGTGGAAATGATATATTATCATCTACATCAAATTACATATTAAGTACATCAAATTATTTAATTAATAAAATAAGCGAATTAATACAGCGGATACAAATATTAGAGAATACACGATAAAACAAATAAAATAAATTTTATAATTATATTAAATTATATAATATAAATATAAAGGATAATTATACAACACGTAATGGCATATAATATAATTAAGTACGATTCTTCAAATATAAGAATATTACATGATATTAATTTTGGTAGAGATTTAAATAAAAATGTTAATAATACTAATTATACTATAGAAACGGTGCGAAGCGAATTATATTTTAAAGATAATACTACTAACATTACTAGTAATTTAACAGCAGAACCATATATAGAATCTGAAGAAAGAATGTATCCGTCATCAAGAAGTTTTACTACTAATAATTTAAATTTAACTATTGATTTAACTAAAGATTCAACCTCTATATATATAGTTTCTATAAAATGCGGAGGAACACATACAATGTTTCTTACCAATAATGGCAAAGTTTATGGATGTGGTAATAATAGAAATGGTGAATTGGGTTTAGGTAATACGGAAACTGACCCATTAACACCAACACTATTAGACACTACTCCTTTCAATACTTTAACAATTTCTGCTATTGCTTGTGGAACAAATCACACAATTTTTCTTACAAATGATGGCGAGGTTTATGGGTGCGGTGTTAATGATTTAGGACAATTGGGTTTAGGTGATAGTATAATACAAACATCATCGCCGACTTTGTTAGATCCAAGTTATTTCAATAGTTCAACGATTTATGCGATTGCTTGCGGAGCAAATTGCACAATGTTTATTACGAATGATGGCAAGGTTTATGGATGTGGTATTAATACTTCTGGACAATTGGGTTTAGGCCATACTACATCGCCAATATTAACACCAACACTATTAGACACTAGTCCTTTCAATACTTTGACAATTTCTGCTATTGCTTGTGGAGCAAATCACACAATTTTTCTTACAAATGATGGTAAGGTTTATGGATGCGGTAGTAATACTTCTGGACAATTGGGTTTAGGAAATACTACTACACAGCCAATATCAACACCAACACTATTAGACACTACTCCTTTCAATACTTTGACAATTTCGGCTATTGCTTGTGGACAAAATCATACAATATTTCTTACTAATGATGGTAAGGTTTACTCTTGTGGTAGTAATACTTCTGGACAATTGGGTTTAGGCCATACTACGTCGCCAATATCAACACCAACTCTAATAGACACAAGCCCTTTTAATACTTTAACAATTTCTGCTATTGCATGTGGACAAAATCATACAATGTTTCTTACAAATGATGGTAAAGTTTATGGATGTGGCAATAATGCTAATGGTAGAATAGGATTAGGTAATACTACATTGCCAATATCAACACCAACTCTATTAGATACAAATCCTTTCAATACTTTAAATATTTCTATAATTGATTGTGGAATAGCACATACAATGTTTCGCACAAACACAGGCAATGTTTATGGTTGTGGCTCAAATCCTAATGGTAGAATAGGGTTAGGTAATACAGTGGCCAATATATTAACACCAGAAATAGTATATTTATCGAATATTTCATCGAGTTTTTATGGTTTTGGATTTCATACTATTTATTATAGTTCTTTTACAAATAATTTTGAACCATTTAAATGTTTTAATGAAGATTCTGTTGGTAATAGTCGAGGAATGTGGAGAACAGGAAATTATCTTTCAACGGGTTTATTTGACAGCGCAACATATAGTACCTCTAATCTTGTTCCTAATTATAACGGCGATTGGTTAGTTATTAAATTACCTGTAAATATTAAACTTAAAAAATTTCTAATAAAACAAAATAGTGCTGTTTTAACTAGTGCTCCTAGAAATTTTAGATTATATGGTTCAATAAATGGTACATCATGGACACTTTTAATAGATAAAAGCGACGCAACATATGATAATTTATTATATAGTCATACAGATATGTATCAATATGCTTCCGATACAAATATATATTATAATCATTTTGGATTAGTTGTTAATGCTCTGATGGGAAATTCTACAACATTGAGTTTTGATGAATTATATATTTATGGTGTTGAAAAAGTTATACCAACATCATTTATAAATAATAATAATAAAACATTAATATTTACTTTATCTAGTAATATTTATCAAAATTTATATAATATAACCTTTCCTGTTTCTACAATAGCAGATTTTAACAACACTAGTAATCTAATATTATTAGACGAATACAGTATTAAATTGACAAATGGAGGCAGTCAAATAATTCCTAAAACTGGAAAATATATTCCTTTTGAAGCAAGTTCAAATTTGACACCTACTTTATCTTTAAGATATCATTTACTTAATCCCATAAAAATTAATGAAGGTGCTCAATGGACTTATAATTCATCAAATACTAACGTTTATTATTTGGGAAATGTAGGTATAGGTAAAACAAATCCCAAATATAATTTAGATATATCTGGTGATATTAGAATCACAGGAAGTATTAATGATATAACATCAACAGAAATATCTAATCTTAAAAATATTAATTATAATATCAAACAACGTATAGATAGCAATTATGAAATTCAATCAAATTATATATTGAGTACTAGTAATTTACTCTCATCTGAAATATTGAGTACTAGTAATTTACTAGCATCTAAAATATCGAGTACTAGTAATTTACTATTATCTGAAATATTGAGTACTAGCAATTTACTCTCATCTGAAATATTATATAATTTCACATATTCGTCAGAATTAATGTCTGCTAATAATTTATATATTTTTGAAACCATACTTCCACAGATATCAGGTATTAATACGTTTCTAGCATCTGAAATATTGAGTACTAGTAATTTACTAGCATCTGAAATATTGAGTACTAGTAATTTACTAGCATCTGAAATATTGAGTACTAGTAATTTACTAGCATCTAAAATATTGAGTACTAGTAATTTACTAGCATCTGAAATATTGAGTACTAGTAATTTACTAGCATCTAAAATATCGAGTACTAGTAATTTACTCTCATCTGAAATATTGAGTACTAGTAATTTACTCTCATCTGAAATATTAAGTACTAGTAATTTACTCTCATCTGAAATATTAAGTACTAGTAATTTACTCTCATCTGAAATATTAAGTACTAGTAATTTACTCTCATCTGAAATATTAAGTACTAGTAATTTACTCTTATCTGAAATATTAAGTACTAGTAATTTACTCTTATCTGAAATATCGAGTACTAGTAATTTACTAGCATCTGAAATATCGAGTACTAGTAATTTACTATCATCTGAAATATTAAGTACTAGTAATTTACTATCATCTGAAATATCGAGTACTAGTAATTTACTCTTATCCAAAATATTAGATAGTATTGGATTATCGGATGAAATATTGGCTGCTAATAATTTAACTATTATGAACATCATATTTCCGGAGATATCGAGTACTAGTAATTTACTAGCATCTAAAATATCGAGTACTAGTAATTTACTAGCATCTGAAATATCGAGTACTAGTAATTTACTAGCATCTGAAATATCGAGTACTAGTAATTTACTCTCATCTAAAATATCGAGTACTAGTAATTTACTCTCATCTGAAATATCGAGTACTAGTAATTTACTAGCATCTAAAATATCGAGTACTAGTAATTTACTAGCATCTGAAATATCGAGTACTAGTAATTTACTATATTCAAAAATATTAGATAGTATTGGATTATCGGAAGAAATATTGGCTGCTAATAATTTAACTATTTTTGAAAGCATACTTCCGGAGATATCGAGTACTAGTAATTTACTAGCATCTGAAATATCGAGTACTAGCAATTTACTCTCATCTAAAATATCTAGTTTAAATGCTGATAATATTGCATCTGGAACGCAAAAAAAATTTATTATAAATGATATATATGATGGTAATTTAACAATTAATAATAATTTGACAGTTCATGGTTTATCTACTACACTTAATACCGATGTATATACTACAGAAAGATTAGAAATATCAAACACAAATCTAACAAGTACAGCGCTTGAAGTTAATCAAATAAATAATGCTACTAAAATATTAAGTGCTTTTACTACAGGTGCTAATAAAAATGAAATATTTACAATAACTACAAATGGTAGAGTTGGTATTAATAAAACAATTCCTGAATATAATTTGGATATAACCGGTGATATTAGAATTACAGGCGATTTATATAAAGGTACAGAAAAATTTAAAGCATCAAATTGGACATCAAATATAAATGGGATATTATCATATTCTAATGTTGCCATAGGTAAGGAATTAGTAGCAAATTCTACTAATAAATTAGAAGTTGGCGGAAATCTTAACATATCCACAGGTAGTAAATATAAAATAAATAATGTTAATTTAGCATTTAGCGATTTAGGGGGTACATTATCATATAATTCTTTAACTGATAAATTAACACAAGGAACTAATATAAGTATCGTTGGTAATGTTATTAATAATACTTATTCATTACCAATTGCTACAACTGGAACAATTGGAGGTGTTAAAGTTGATGGAAGTACTATAACAATTAACTCAAGTACAGGTGTTATATCAGGTGCTAATACTTATGTATTAGTACAGGCAGGTACTGGTTCTGGTGGGATGCTGGGAGGTGTTAAAGTTGATGGAAGTACTATAACAATTAACTCAAGTACAGGTGTTATATCAGGTGTTAATCCTTATGTATTACCACAGGCAGGCATTGGTAGTGGTGGAACATTAGGCGGTGTTAGAATTGATAATAGTACTATTATTATGAATGGTTCAGGCGTTATATCTAGTGCTAATAATACTTATGTATTAGTACAGGCAGGCATTGGTAGTGGTGGGATGCTGGGAGGTGTTAAAGTTGATGGTACTACTATAACTATTAATTCAAGCACCGGAGTTATATCTGGTTCTTCTACATATTCTCTTCCTATCGCAACAACAACAGTTTTAGGCGGTGTTAAAGTTGATGGTACTACTATAACTATTAATTCAAGCACCGGAGTTATATCTGGCGCGTCTACATATTCTCTTCCTATCGCAACAACAACAGTTTTAGGCGGTGTTAAAGTTGATGGAAGTACTATAACAATTAACTCAAGTACAGGCGTTATATCAGGTGCTACTGCTTATGTATTACAACAGGCAGGTACTGGTTCTGGTGGGATGCTGGGAGGTGTTAAAGTTGATGGAAGTACTATTACTATAAATGGTGCAGGTGTAATATCATCAGTTCAAACACAGGCAGATTGGAATAATAGCGATACTTCATCAAGAGCATTTATACAGAATAAACCCACTATTATAAACTCTAAATGGACTGCAAGCGGAACAAATATTTATTATAATAGCGGTAATGTAGGTATAGGCACGGGAACGAATGCAGCAGGGGTACTTTTAGATGTTAATGGAATTATTGAAAGTAGAACGAGTATTGGTGCGAATAACTCATTTTATTTTAAAGGTGTAGTAAACTCTGATATTAATAGAGTTATAACAGCGGGGACATTTTCAACAGGGTCAGAGGTTAATGATACTATTATTAGAAGTAATAATAAATTAGTTTTACAATGTGGTGCAGGAGCACCCGGGATAGTTATAACTCCAGCTTCAAATAGTGTAGGTATTGGAACGACTAACCCTGGTGGTAGATTACATATACATACAGTAAACTCTACTATTTCACAAAATGTTAATTTACAGTTTACAGATACATTAACGGGTACAACAGGAAGCGATGGATTTATTATAGGGAAAGGGTCTGATAATACGGCCTATATTTATAATAATGAAGAGACACCTATGACTTTTGCTACAAATGGAGCTGAAAGAATGAGAATAACAAGTATAGGTAATGTACTTATAGGAGGCACGCAAACGAATACAACATATAAATTAGAAGTAGAAGGTAGTATCAATATTTCTAGTGGAAATAAATATAAGATAAATGGGGTAAATTTATCATTCAATGATATAGAAGGCAGTATTCCAGGAAGTAGTCAATGGACAACATTAAATAACAATATATATTATAATGACGGTAATGTAGGAATAAATATTATAGACCCTATAGAAAGATTAGATGTAAATGGTAATATTAGATCTTCTGGTTCAATTAGTTCATTCACAAGTTTTTCTGACGAAAGATTAAAAGATAGAGAGGGAAATATAGAGAATCCTATTGATATTGTAGAGAAATTACAAGGATTCTATTATAGACCTAATAAAACCGCAAATAATTTAGGAATTCAAGGAAATAAAAGAGAATTGGGCATTAGTGCGCAAGATGTACAAAAAATATTACCAGAATTGGTTAATATTGCCCCTGCAGATATAGCGTATGATGAAGAAAAAAATATAATATCAAAAACAGGAAGTAATTATCTAACTGTTAATTATGAAAAAATGATACCATTATTAATTGAATCAATAAAAGAATTAAATAAAAATATAAATGATTTAAAGAAAGAAAATATAGAATTGCGCGATTTAATCAAATCTCAATAAACATTTAGTTCTTATTATATCGTGGTCATTATAAGCAACCGCTTTACATTTACATACATTATTATCTATCATTTTTTTATATATTATATCATAATTATTAATTGCGTAATTTATAATATTATTGTTGAAAATCCAGCGAAAAAAGTTCAATTGTCCAACAGTCGTTTCTATGTACTCTGTTTTATCGTCGCTAATAAAAAAGGTTATACGATGATGTCTCCTGAAAGAATCAAAATTAAATTTACTATAAGATTTTAACTGCGCGCGGTAATCTTGATATAGGTTGATTTTTCTAATATTGCCCTTTATATTATCCGGAGGGAATTCCGTATATATATTTTTGTTATCATCAATCCAATAATATATATTATTACTTTTCGCATAATGCGTTACTAACCATTCAATTATTCGCAGAGATAATTTGTGCTTTCCTATGATAATATTTTTTAATATTATTTTGTATTCAACATTTTTATTATAAAAATCAGTTAGAGATTTTAAAAGTAGATTTTGTCCTAAATCACACATTTAAATCTTTATATATTATATTTCTTATGTCATTTTCCTTATGTGCGTTTTTATAATTATAAGAAAGTAAAAATAATTTAATATGATATCGAACTACCAATTTCGAGTGTATTTTGGCGCAAATCTGGTTCTATAGTACTAATCATCCAAGGACTTACGGCATTTTGCGGGTTAGGTATTTCGGAGCGTAATTGTAAATTGGCATTTCTTAATGATTGACCAACTGTGTTAACACCTACATGATATCCAGCAGTTAAATAGTTCTGGTCGCTAATATTACCGCTACCAGAAGGGTTTATTTTTGCCCATTTACTATCCGCGGCATCTTTAGGTAATAAATCGTCTGCGGTTAATCTATCGCGGGGAAAACAAGATTGTGCGGCTTGATCAGATGAACCGAAGGATGAATAAGAACCACTGCCTCCTCCACCCATATTAGAAACAGGTTGGAAACTAGAATCGCCGTTTGATGAACCGGTGATACCCATTGAAGATTCCGTTCTAGAATTTTGATTTTGAGACATTGCTTGATTTGCTCTATTAGACCATTGAGGAGATACTTCATTAGACATTTTAACGGACGCTAAATCCGACATTCCCTCTACAGTCATTCCCTCTCGTGTCATTCCCTCTACAGTCATTCCCTCGCCAGATATAAATTTATCTTTTTGCGTAGGAACGGAAGGAATAGCGGGAGGTTGCGCTTGAGTAAATTGTTCAAAATAGAAGGGTTCCGGTGTTTTTGAATAATTACCTAAATGATTGCGAGTTTGCGAACTTTGCATCATTGGGCCATTGTGGGATTGGTTGCATTTGGAATTGTATGTTAATAATAATAGTAAGGAGAGTAGCAATAGTATTGCTATTGAAAAAGATACAACAACGTTTTTATTAGTACCCATATTAATTCTACTTATATATCTATTATTTACATTAGATTATATTTAAAAATATTTTTAAATATATATTTATTTTATATTTTCTTCTTGAGTTAATATTAATGTATTCAATTTACTCAAACAATAGTTTATATTATTATTTGTCGATTCAGAGTCTTTCTTTAAATTATCTAATAATTCATCTATAGTTTTCATATTATTCCTAATATTATCTATATTTTTACCAAGTTCGGTAATTTTGTCATTACATTTCTTTTTAATATTATATATTCTATGTTGAAAATTTTCTATTAGTTCTTCGTTACTAACAGTATTATCATCGTCATTTATATTTGAAATATCTATAGTTCTTATTATCCATTTATTTGACGTAGATTCGCTATATATATATAGTCCGTAATATTCTATAGTAATATTAACAAAAGATTTATTAGGGCTATTATCAGGGTTATTATCGGCTATTAATATATTAACGATATCTTCAATATCTTCGAGGGCTTTATTATTATAAACCATATTTCTAATCTGTTTATTTGTTAATATAACGCTCATAGTTTTTGTTTGATTACAAAATGATTTATTATATAGTTCCGTTATTTCTCTAATATCAAATTGCCTATTAAACCATTTTAATGAATTACTTTCAATAGATTTCATTATTTCCTTATCAAACAGAACAAGGTCCTGTATTATATCGGAATTATTAGACGGCGATATATATATATTAAAAGTATAACCGGTATTATTAGTCAATTTATTAATAGATTTGATTTTAACATCTACTATATTTTTAACGGGCGGATTTTTATATATTGATATAAGTTTTTTGTCCTTCCTAATAGGTTCTAGCAACATTTTATAATATAATAAATTATTATTATTGTTTTTAAATATATGCGGTAAAAATAATTTAATACTATGATTTAAGCAAGTATATAAGGTGTTTTATTAATAATATTGCTCGGTTTATCAGTAATAAATAGATTAAAGTTAGGATACGTGTATTTTAATACATTTAATAAAATAGTATCTAATATTATGTTTTGCGTATCGCCATTTTTATTGTCGCTATCGTATTCTGTCATAAGTATTTCTCTAACAAATGTCATAGTATCATTAAATTTATCACTGGGTAAATCGGGGAAAAATCCCCAACCGTCTTTTTCATTAATGAATGAATTAATTATTTTCATATAATCATTTAGTGATTTTTTGTTATATTTTTTATATGATTTTGTCGCATATCCATAATCGTATATCATTATATTATACTCGCATGCTTTCAAATAATAACTCTTACTTTTATATTTATAATGATAATAACCTACTTCTTTGTTCTTTTGATATAAAAAGTTTCCATAATGTGTGTCATTATGATAATATCCTGTTAAATTGTGAAAAGAAACAATAGATAAAAATGTTTGAATAAATATGTTATACATTAGTTCGTCATTGGCGACAATCTTTCTATCCTCCATAAGCATCTTTAAATCTCCGTGCGCCAATTCATTAATAGAAACGAGTCTTTTATCTCTTGATACCTGACTGCCTAAAGGATGCTTCATCATTTCTAATATACTCATTGGAGGACATACAAAATGCTTATACATTATAAGAAAATGTTTGGATTTTTTCTGCGAAATAATCTTTTCTGTTAAATTTTTCATAATCTTAATCTCTCTATGATTATCCTTAAGAATTGGTGTTATTTTAGATGCCAATAAATTGCCACCCAATACATTCTTAAGAACAGTAAGATATATAACGCCACCTACACTTCCGGTCCCTATCTTCTTAATTAAATATAATTTATCACCGATAGTATATTTTACAGATTTTATTTTACTATATTTAATACATTCGTTATTTTTTATGCCCTTAATATAATTTATAAGATAATTATAATATTTTACACGATTATCAAGTGTATATTTCTCGTCAACCGCGTACTTCTTAAAAAACTTTTGAATTTTTTGAATCGCCTTATCAGTTATAAAAGGGGTCGGAGATTTCTTTAAATTAGGTTTTACTGATATCTCATCTATTATAGATTTGGTTTCTATCGATAAAGAATTATATACTTTACTATTTCTAGTTGAATTAGGTGTAGATTTTGAAGACGACCTTGATATTTTCGATGTAGGCGTATAATATTTGCTCGATTTGGATTTAGTTATACTACTGTTTTCTCTTGATAACGGTGGCGTATAATATTTGCTAGTATTACTAGTATTACTAGTTTTTGAAGCAGATTTTTTAGGAGAATCTTTTTTAATTAAACCTTCGATATAATTCATATCTTTTATACTTTATGGATAATATAAAAAATTTAAAGTCTAAAAATGATATAATTTATCCAATTATATAAGGGGTTTTATTAATAATATTATTAGGTTTATTCGTCGTAAATATTTTAAGATTTCCAAATCTTAATATAATTTTATTAAATATTAAATCTTCTATTATATTGTTTTTACCTCCGTGATAAAATTCCTTAACAAGTTCCTCTCTAACATAAATCATTTCGCCATTAATTTTATTACTAGGTAAATCAGTATATTCTCCCCATCCATAATCTGAATTCATAAAAGCATTTATTATTCTCATGTAATCAAGTATTGCTTTTTTATTAGATTTTTTCTTAAATTTTGTCGCATATCCAAAATCATATATCATTATGTTATATTCGCATGCTTTCAAATAATAACTCGTGCTTTTAAATACATAATGGTAATAACCTTCTTCTTTGTTCTTTTGGTATAAAAAGTTGCCATGATGTGCGTCATCGTGGTAATATTTAGCAAGATTATGGAAAGAAGTTATAGATAAAAATGTTTGAATAAATATGTTATACATTAGTTCGTCATTGGCGATAACATTTCTATCTGCCATAAGCATCTTTAAATCTCCGTGCGCCAATTCATTGATAGCAATGAGCCTTTTATTATCAGAAACTTGTATTCCTAATTTATTTTTAGGACACACGAAGAATTTATACATCATGAGAAAATGTCTAGATTTTTTCTGTGAAATAACATTATCAGTTAAATTTCTCATAATGTTAATTTCCTTATAATTATCTTTTAAAATAGGTGTTATTTTAGACGCTAACAAATTGCCACCTAATACATTCTTAACTACTGTAAGATAAATAACGCCATTTATACTTTCAGTTCCTATCTTCTTAATTAAAAATAATTTATCGGCAATAGTGTATTTCGTAACATTATCTTCTGTATACTTCTTAACACATTCATTTTTATCTATATCTTTAATATAATTTATAAGATAATTATAATATTTGACACGATTATCTAGAGTATATTTATCTTTTACAGCAAATTTCTTAAAAAACTTTTGAATTTTTTGAACTCTTTTATCTGTTATGAAAAGATTCGAAGATTTTTTTAATTTAGGTTTTTTAGATACATTATCAATTGCGCTTTTACTTTGTTTTGATACGGGTCTATTAATTTCATTATTTATGCTGCTAACATGAGACCGCGATTTAGATTTTAAAAGAATCTTATTTTTAGGAGAATAATTTTTATCAACCATTTTTTTTATTTTAATATAATCAGCAGAACCTCTTTTAGGCATACACCATTTAGTTTTACCTTCATTATATTTTTTTAATGCATCTATATATTTCATTTTCTATATTATTATAATATTAAAAATAACCTATAGGTTTAAAAATATCATCTTAATTTCTTCTATGAAAAATAAGAATGGAATCCAAAACTCTAGATAATAAAAATGATATAGACTGCGACGATGAAGATGACTATAAAAATAACATAGTTAATATAATAATAGATTTTATTAAAGACGAAATATTAAAATCTAATATAAGATATGAAATTGTAAAACCTATTTTATTATATATATTATACTATTTAATACCATTTGTACTATTAATAATTCTTTTAAATTTTATAACAACTATAATTGCTGTATGTATAGTATTCAAATATTTAATATAAAAATATCCTTGTATTATAAGATATATATTCAATTATGAAGGAAGATAATAATATTAAACCTTTAATATCTGCCATATTAAATCTATCATTAAAATTGTCAAAGTGCCAAAACCCAAAATCGGCACCTAAATCGGCGCCTAAAGCAGTCGCTAAAACAAAGCCTAAATCGTCACCTAAAGCAGCACCTAAAGCGGCTCCTAAATCGGCACCTAAATCGGTACCTAAAGCGACGAGACGCAAAATGAAAGGAGGTGGAAGTATCGAGTTTTTTGAATAAGATTATTCATATATCATGCCCTTATTTTTGTTATTATTGATAACAGACATTGAATATAATTTAATATAATTATCTTCATTTTTAAAATTATTAATAATATACCATCCTCTTTTATAACAATCTCCCATGGTTTCATAAGGTTCTTTATTAACTATATAGATTTTCCCATTATTAAAAATTGTTATATTATCGTCGCTATTATATTCCATTCTTAAATAGTATATCAGTGCGAGATTTTATATCATTTTTTAATAATATAATTAAATAATGGATGAAGAATTAATTGAAGAATTTAAAGAACTATTCACATTTGATAATGAAAAACGAAATTCGATATTAAATAGAATAATAAACGATAATATAATAAAAGGAGACAAAATAGATATATCAGATGATGTATATAAAGATACTAATATAGATAAATGGGCTTATGATTTGCCGTCTTTAGAAGGTAGTAAAATATTAATTGAAAAACTCATAAAACACCCTATAAATGATAAAGAAACTCTAGAAAAAAGACAACGCGCGATAATAAATTATGATATAGATATCGAAATATTAAAAGAGTATGAAGGAGATATCTTGTGGATATATAAAATAGCAGAGGAGATTAATGAAAATAATTCCATAGAAATATTATTTCCATCTACATTTATTATAAGTTATATAAATTATATTGAAACGCTATTAGACGCCTATCATATTTATAAGATATTTTTCATACCAATAACATCTATTCTTTATCCAATAAGTACATTTATGGCACCATATATATATATTAACAAATATCTTAAAATGAATATTAGTTTTAGCGCTTACTTGGAAATAATAATACAAATTCTGAAAATGATGTGTAATAGTACTGGTAATTTTCGCGCAGATTTAATAAAGTTCGTAACAATATTTTTCTATATTGGTATATATTTGTATAATATGTATCAAACATATGAAATAGCATACTTTTTATATAGTACTAAAGAAAAACTTCATACTAAAATGGAGGGTTTAGTTAAATTCGTAAATCATTCGCTAAATATTATGAATAATATACCTAAAAACATAATTGAACCATATTTTAATATTAAGGCGTCTTATGAAAACATATCAATAAATAATAGCATGTCTAGTATTTATAAAATATGGAAGGATGATATATTAAAAGACAAATTATCTTCGCTTTTAAAAACAATATACGCAGTCGATGTTATTTATTCTATAAATAATTTAATTTTAGAAAAAGAGTGGTCTATCGTATCTTATAATAATAAAGAGACTAAATTTTGGGATGCTAAAAATCCTATATTATCTGAAGGGCAAATATCCAATCCAATAAATTTAAATAAAAATATTATTGTAACTGGACCCAATGCTGGAGGTAAAACGACTTATGTTAAAACCATATTATCAAATGTCATATTGGGGCAGACGTTAGGAGTATCTTATAGTGTTAAATCTAAAATGATTTTATATGATACTGTTAGTTCGTTTATGCGCGTATCAGATGTTCTCGGAAATCGCTCATATTTTGAAGCGGAAGCAGAATATTGCTTAAATATGATTAAGCGGGCGAAAGAAATAAATGCGAATAATAAAACAGGGTTGTTTTTAATGGATGAACCTATGCATTCTACGCCGCCTATCGAAGGAATGTCGACGGCCTACGCAGTTATAGAATATTTAAGTAAATTAAATGGTATTACTTTAATTATTACAACACATTTTCACAGATTGATAAAACTCGAAGAAATATACCCGGATAAATTTATAAATCTTTCAGTTGATGCGATACCGCATAATAATAAATATCACTTTCCTTATAAAATAAATAGAGGTCATTCATATTTGTGTATAGCGATAGAATTATTAGATATTAAGGATTTCCCGAAGGATATTATAGATAATGCGATTAAAATGAAAAACAAAATATGTAATGATATTAATAAATAATGTACGGCTTTTTATTTGATCAAACATATATAAATCTAATTTTATTAGGTTTTTTCCTGTTTATAATAATGTTTTTATGGAGAAAAATTACTATAATTGAAGGAAACTATTTCATATTAGAAAAACGCGTTGATATGTTTAAAAAAAGTGAAAGAGATAGTTTAATATCCAAGAATATTGAAAAGGCCGATATAGTTATGAATGAGATATTTAAAGATAGTACTGCTAAAAAGGCATTTTGTAATAATGTTAATTATACTCCAGGAGATGCCAAGGCTCAAAAATGTACTTTAGATGAAACAATAATAGCGGAAGATGCTATTGATTTGGCGAAATATATTAATATTATGAATGCCCCGAACATTCCCGAAGATATCAAAAATAAAATAGAAATAATCGAAACCTACGATAACCCATCATATGATAATGAAAACATGAAAGATAAAAAATCACTAGAAAAATCTAATTATAATGTAATAAATAACTATGTTGATGTGAATCATGATGAAAATGTTGATGAAAATCCTAAAGTTAATGAGGCGAGTGCCGCTAGTGTCGCAAGAGACGCAAGAGAAGTCAATGTCGTAAGTGATGTAAGAGAAGTTAATGACTTTGGTAATGCTAAAGATATGAATGATGAAAATAATGATATTATGAATGTAATTGTATCCGGGGGAGATAATATAGATAATGATACTGTTTCTATTAGTTCAGATATAACATTTGGGAGCGATCAAGACAAATCTATCACAAAAAAATATAAAAAAATGAGTGTAGAAAAACTTCGCGAAGAATGTGTGGAAAAATCCTTAAATTCAGAAGGTTCAAAAGCGGCACTTATTGCGAGAATATTAGAGTATAATAAAAAGAGTTAAAATAAAAAATATTGTAATTGTATAGATAATAAAATGAATAATAATACTAGGTTAAGCGAATATCGTACAAAATGTCCTATTAAAATGTCTGACGGAAGAATATTCACAGATTATAGACCTCGATGTGCTGTTAATGCCGACTTGATGACTGATTTATCAAATAATAATATGATTAAAGGTAGTTATGAAAGTCGCGTGTTTTTACAGAATAATGCCGAAAAAATAATTGAGATGAATAAAATGAATGCTACGAATAATTTGGCGCCATGTGCCCCCTGTACGCGCCCTAATGATACTTCAGGAACTATGTACCCGGAGCGTTATATAGTTAAATGTACGGCATCAAGTTGCGAAAAAATAGAAGTAAATAAGAACGGTCTTGGAACAAGTACTAGAGTGCATATGTAAGTAAATAAATAAATCTATATATATAAAATAGAGATAATGATTTTTAACGATGAATATATAAATTTAAATGTTAGCGTAAATAATAATTCAAAATTATTATTAAATGGATATATTAAAAATCCTTCACAATATGATAAAATGTTAGTTATAGCGTCAAATCCTATAGATAGAATGACTAATTATTCTGGTTCAGGATTACCTTTCCCGAATGAAAATATAGCATTTGAAAATACCAGAAATATGTTTTTAATTCCGAAATCAGGATATATAAATACTACTTTCAGTTATCCTAATAGTTTTTATTCGCAAGACGGGAAAACGAAAATACTACCTTCTATATACATAGAATTGGGCGAATATAATAACACTTCTTTTCAATTACAATACGAATTATTTGATTTAAATAATCTTCGCACATTAATTAATAGAGAATCTCGTAAAGGGCCGGAATTTTATGGAAAAAAAGACACAATTTTACCCATAGATACAGCAGAAAATGTTATGTACGCATATTCAAAAGCAAAGATTGAAAATGATATAGGTTAAATAGGGTTGTATTATATATCTAGGTAATATCTTTTAGTAATATCTTTTATTTTTATACTGAATTATTATAAATATGTGATTTGTTCTTTTGTTAAACATAAATATAAAAAAATTGATTGATTATTATTATAATAAAATTACACTCTTGCGATAAATATCGTACCGCGAGGAAGTTAGATAGTAAAGTTTTATCGATACTCCTAACTGAAACTGTGAAACTGTGAATCGGTTAAACAGCGGGTACAAGAAGAACTAGCAAAAATGTCAGGCACTGTCAAGATATCCTATAACGTCAATAACATCAAGAGCAATATTACATGGGATGTCAAAAATATCATTTTTAAGTGGCAGGGGATTATTTTCGGAGGATTTGTCAGAGATTCCATCATTGCCGAACATTACGGACAACTTTTCTGGGAAAAACACAACTATAACAAACATTACTGGAACGAACAGTTTGACCCAAGTACAGCGGCGAGAACTCTAATTCCGAATGATGTTGATATATGTCTCAATAATGAACAAAATGTGAATAAAATGATGGAGGACATTACCGCTTTGTTTATTCGCGAGTTTGGCAACGCGAATGTTAAATTTACGAAGAGATTGCTTTCGCGTAATAGTTTGGATTTCAAGAGTTATATTGACAATCCTATAGGGAACTTATATACTTACACATATACCATCGTTGTAGGCGAGATTCCGTATGTTAGTCTTGGTACTCCGTTTAATTACTCGTTTGATATTATTACAACTCCGAAAAAACATTTGAAACCTCCTTTCAACAGACTGGACTTCTTATGTAATTGTTTTATCATGACGAATCACGGAGAGATTATGATGTCTAATTGTACGGGTACTGAAATTGATAAGTTGAAACTCGTAGAGAAAAAAGAGATTGAGAGCAAAATTCTGAAAGACATGATTAATTTCAAGACTGATTATTGTATGAAGTTCATGAAAATTTCCAACAATAACTCGTATGCGTCTGTAAAATCCAATTCTCTGGCGTGTAATAGAATTGAAAAAATGTGTAATAAAAAATATCCCTGGACAATTCAAAATATGCCTATTATTATTGAGCAACCAAAAAAACTCGTGAGCATGTGTAGAAATTGCTGTATTTGTCAAGATACCATTAAAAATAAACAGCGATATATCGCCATGCCCGCGCTTGATTCAAATAACAAAGAGATTCAAGGGCCTCCGATGCATACTGATTGTTTCTTCAAGTATATGAACTCGCAAATCCAAGATAAAAAGAGGGATTGTGAAAACATTTCATATAATATCGGTAGCGCGGATTACGAGGATAATTGTAAAATATTCCTTCGATGCCCTATGAGAAATGAGATTGACTTCGATATTCAAAACATCACGAATATCATCGAGAGATATCTCAAATCTTGAAAGAGTAAAAAATATATATTGTAAATATGTATATATATAATTATATATTTTTTATTTTTGTATATAAGAAAAATATATAATATAATATATATATATAATTCATATGGAACAACTTAAAATAAAATATGATTATTTTTGTAATTATCCTTGCGATATAAATGAACATCTTCCTACTCTTTATAATTATGCGCGAGAATGCGAAAGTGTTATAGAATTAGGTGTAAGAAGAGTTATTTCTAGTTATGCTTTAACCTATGGTTTAATGAATAACAATAAGGAAACTAAAAATATACTATTAAATGATATAAATGAATGTGATGTTAGCGAATTATTATCAATAACTAAGGAACTTCCTATTAACATTAATTATAAATGGATGAATGATTTAGAGTTAGATATAACAGATAATGTTGATTTAACTTTTATAGATACGTGGCATGTATATGGACAATTAAAACGAGAGTTGAATAAATTCTCTAAAATTACGAATAAATATATAATTATGCATGATACAACTGTTGACGAAATTTACGGCGAAACTATTCGCTGTTATCTGAATGCCAAAGAACAATCTATAGAATCTGGAATACCCGTCGAAGAAATTAATAAGGGATTATGGCCGGCGATTGAAGAATTTTTAGAAACTAATAAAAATTGGAAAATAAAAGAGAGATTTTATAATAACAATGGTTTAACAATTCTAGAAAAAGTATAAATAACACAAAGGCATATTCTATATATTTTTGCCACTTCCATTAAATATTATATTGGAGAAGCAACCTAATGTATAACTTACTAATGATATCATTATAATTATTATTAAATGGGAAATTTTAGATGTATTAAATATATCGCATCGCTCTGTAATATAAAGGAATACTTCGAATAATATTATTTTTATGAACATACCCATAATAATGTCGAAACCGAATAAATACCCTAGACCGAAATTTACAACAATATGAGATATTAGATAAACATAATTTTCTATTATGTTATTATCATGATTAGGGTAGAAAAACATATCTAACTTATGCATTTCAAAAATACATCTTGCGATAGTAAAAGTAACAGTTATTGTTATTACTGCTATTAAATATATGTAAAAATATATTGAGTTCATTTTCTATATTATTGATAGTTTATTATTTATCTTTTTATTAATATTTTTATGAGAATAATAAAATATTATACACTTTTTTATAATATTATTTTTAAACTTATCATAGTAGTCTAATATTTCCTTTTCTGTTAATTTATTTATAGCCTCTAAAATATCTTTGTTAGTTCTAAACTTCTTATTATACAATAATAGGTCTTTGTAGAAACCATTATACGAATTGATATTATAGAATTTCGAATATTCGTAATTAGAAGATATTTTATTTTTGGAATACTTAATGTCATTTGATGTTATCTTGTAGTTTTTAAGAATATCTATTATTTTACCTATAACAATAGGAACGTTATTTAATGTACATTTAGTAACTATGTTATAATGGGATTCTTTAGAATTTTTAATATTTATATTCAATTGATATCTAATATTATATATCAATCCCATTTTTTCGCGGAGTTCTACATAAAACGCGCCTATTTGAAAATTAAATAATATAATATGTAATAACATATGTATCAAATGCTCTTTAGATAAATATTCAATATCTTCGAATGTATATATATTTATTACGATATTCTCATTTACTGTCTTGTTTTTAATAAATACGACCTTTCTTTCATCGTTTTTATATTGAAGTACTGGGTATTTAATAAGAGAATGGCGCGTTTTTTTAATTATTCCAAAATATTTTTTGATATAATTTTTAGTCTCCTTAATTTTATTATCAGGGCACGTAATATTAATTACGATATTCTCCGTAAAAATCTTCCTCTTTATAAAATCTTTAACGAGTTTAATACTATATTTTTTAACATAATCGATTTTACTACCATAATCTTCTAAATACGAATATTTAGGAAATAAATACTTAAATATATTAAAATCGAAATTATAATTATCTTCTGATATTAAATTTCTCAATTCTTGTATTACTGCTCCCTTCTCGTTCTCCGCTAATTTAGGGTCTATATAAAAATCGTTCAAACTATTTGATAAAATGTCAGCATAAAAATCTAAATCTTTATAAAATCCTTGTATAAATATACATAACTCGCTATTAGATACGTAGGCATTTGAATATCCACTGCGCTTTGCTATTTCATTCCCAATATATTTATAATCTTTATATTTTTGTGATGTTATTCTTCCTAAAAGATGTTCGTAATAATGTGTTAAATTACCTTCGCATTTTTTCTCATGATACGAACCTAATAATATAGATATTGATATATAGGTAAGATTTGTTTTAAGAGGCACTATTAAAACCTTTATACCATTCTTCAATTTGTATTTAACTAGATTGGCATCCATTATTAAATAGATAATATAAAAAAATGATATACGTAAAAGATTAAAAGAGTTATTAATCGCATATTATGAAAAAGTTGGTAATTGTTGAAAGTTTTACTAAAACTAATACTATTAAAAAATATCTAAATGATAAAAATGTAATTGTTACCTATTCTTCGGGACATATTTACAATTTACCAAAAGATAAAATAGGGTTTGATACTACTACGTGGGTACTAGAATATATTAAAACAAATCCTAAAATTATAAATAGCATTAGAGATTTAGTAATTAAATCGGATATTATATATATCGCAACGGATCCTGATTTAGAAGGAGAAACTATTGCGCACAATATAAAACACAGTATTACTGATTTAATTAAAAACAAGAGATGTTATCGTATATCTTTTAATGAGATTACAGAAACTGCTGTCAAAAATGCCATTAATAATCCTCGCGAAATTGATTTGAATATTGTTAATGCCCAAGAAACTAGAAGAATTGTCGATAGAATGATAGGATACAAGATATCTCCTATATTATGGTCTAAATTTGACATTAATTATTTGAGTTCAGGAAGAGTTCAAAATGCCGCCGTAATCATCTGTATAAACCAGCGTAATAAAATTTTAAATAATGAAATTGAGCAAAAATGGAATATTGAATGTAAATTTGTATTTGATAAAAAAGATAAGAAGGGTTGTTCGGTGATAGCGTCGTTATTAAATAATCATAATATATATGGTTTGAATAATATCGAAAATGTTAAGAAAATTTTAGGAGTTCTTAAAACAAATACGAAATATTCTATTAAATATGAATTAAAAAAACGCGCAGTATCTCCTCCGGCGCCATATACGACTACTACGCTTCAGCAAGATTGTTATAATAAATATAAGTGGAATGCGAAGATTACTATGAAATATGCGCAAGATTTATATGAGCGTGGTCTTATATCTTATATCCGCACAGATTCCACTAATATTTCTAATGATGCCAAAAATAATATAATCAATTATATTAAAAATACATATGACAATAGTGGTCAAAATAATTCGTATGCCAAATATAGAAGTTTTAAATCAAAAATTAATAACGCCCAAGAAGCACACGAGGCAATAAGAATAACAAATCCTAACATAATATCGTGTTATGCTAGTAATGCTAGTAATGCTAGTAATGATAATGATAAGAGTTCGTCGTCTCAATCATTATCTTCTAATCATAATAAATTATATGATATTGTGCGAAAAAGAACACTGGCATCTCTTATGAGCGACGCAATATATACAGATATTGACATTACTTTTACTTCTTCATTAAATGATAATAAGGAATATGTTTTTATGGGAACAAAATCGTATATGATTTTCGAAGGTTTTAAAATTATTTATGAAGAGAAAATTGAAGATTATGAAGATTTTATAAAAATGCTAGATAAAGACTGTTATTCGTATGAATATAAATCAACTGGATTTATTGATAATATCCCGTCTTTATATAATGAGGTACAATTAATTAAACAATTGGAAAAGGAGGGAATTGGGAGACCATCTACATATGCTTCAATTATAGATAAATTATTAGAGAAGAAATATATTGAAATTGGAAAAAATCCGGAGAAAGAATATAATATTGTGTCGTTTCTTAAAAAATATAAGGATGATACTATTATTACCGAGAATAAGATAATAAACTTGGGGGGAAATAGTAAAGACTTATTGATACCGACAGAATTGGGCATTAACGTAATTAAATATATTTATGATGTCGCGCCTTATTTATGTGATTTAAAATTTACATCTAAAATGGAAGACGACCTTGATGATATTATTAATATGAAAAACAATAAAAAAAATATATTAGATGATATATACTCTAAAATATCACAGTCTCTACGAGATTTACCAGCAGTTGCTATAAGCACTCGAGATGGCAAAAAGAATAAATCGGAGTACAAAGACGGATTTATTACAACTCGTTATGGGCACTGTTATTATAATAAAAGTAGCGATTCTTATACGAATATCGATTCGTATTTAAAATGGAAAAAGAAGGCATTTGAAGATTTAAATGAAACAGATTTGGCGTTCGTATCTTCGCTACCAAAAGATGTAAATCATTTAGGGAAACCATTTAAATTATATCTAGGGCGCTACGGATTATATTTAAAAGATGATAAAAATGTTAATCATAAATTAGAAAAAAAATTGTGGAAAATCTTCGCTTAATTTGTGCCATGATGTTAAATTAATCATATGGGGATAATGTCTTTTTGCCATTAATATACCAAGATTTAACATACTTATCCTCGAAATTTGGATGTTCTACATTAATATGATGATCAATATCTATACAATTTGATATGTATTTATTACATTTTGTACATAACCAACGACTATCATGACTACCGGGACTACCGCGAGTATCGTATCTATATTGTTTAATATACATATCTTTAATTCTTACTCTTTAATAATTTACCTAGATTTTTATTTAGATTATGTAACTCGTACGAAATGTTTGACATAGATGTCGCTATAGTAACGCCATATTCATCTACAAAAAATGTATTTAACATAGCATATAGTTTCTCATTAGTTAGTATGTCTAAATCACGGATATCTTCATCGCTATCGCTATCATCGTCGTCGCTATCATCTTCATCTTCGTCATCATCATCATCATCATCATCTTCGTCATCGTCATCATCTTCGTCATCTTCGTCATCTTCGTCATCTTCGTCATCTTCGTCATCTTCATCATCTTCATCATCGTCGTTGTCATCATCATCATCTTCATCTTTATCTAGTTTTTTGTTTTTTCTGGAGCGTTTTAGAGTTTTAGTGTCTTCTTCAGATTCTTCTTTAATTTCGCAACAATCTTCAATATCTTTATTTACCGCAACATCTTCAGAACCATCCAGATTTTTACATTCTTTAATAACACATTTTTTAGCCTTTTTCTTTTTTTCTGCTTTATTCATCTTGTTCATGCTATTAATAAATGTCATAAAATCCATATTATTAATGTTTAAACCTTCCATATTGTATAAATTATAATACAATATTATTTCTTATATATATTTATAAAGTTTGTTTTTATTAAGATATATTAGAATATATAATGAAAGATATAATTTATTCCGTAAGTTTATTATTTGGTATACTTATAATATTATTAATAATTTTATATTATGATGTACTTAAAAATAATTTTAAAAATATGACTGATAAAAACGACAATAATATAATAGAAAAATACGAGGATATCGATATGTTTCAGAATGAAGAAAAATATAATATTATTATGACAAGCGATGATATAAAGGATGAGAACGATTTCTCTAGATATACAATATATGAAAATGGCCTACTAGATAAGTATAAAATATCTAGTTTTTTGAATTCGCCATCTTTAAAAATGTTAATATCATCATATGAAGACGAGGAAAATGTTGAGAAAATAGAGCATTTTCAATGGAACAAAGATAATCTAAATAATACAAATGATATTATTGTGTCAATTGATGATAAACCTATAATACATCGTTTTCCGTTTAATCCAACCGTATATGGATATAATATCAAGAATATCACCGTAGAATTAAATAATAAAAAAGATAATATGGTGATAACTGAAATCGCCGTACTTTTTAATTTGAAAATCAATGATATTATAAACAACGCGGGAATGGGTCAATTGATATGTATAAATAACTACGATTCTCATAATATTCTCATACATATAATTGAAAATAATAAAAAAAATAATTGCGGCGAAGTAATAAATATTGATGATAATTATGGGTCGTTTAATGACTTTGACGCCAATAAAGATAACGCCAATAATTATCTGAATGGTAAAATGACTTATGATATTGTCGCCGATATTAATTCTAATAAATATTATATTAAAAATATTTCCGAAGATATTATAAAAGACCCTTCAGTATTCTTGGGATTAATAATAAATAAAGATAGTGTTCATTTTCATATTAATACTGATGTAATTAAATTTAAAAGATTGGATGAAAAACCTATTATGATAGATTACCCTATATATATTAACAAAAATAAGGAATGCGATATCACATTATATAGTAGCGCGCTAATTATAAATAGTAATAATATACATAGCGAAATAGAGAAATATATATTGTATAATAAATATAATTTGTATAATAAAACGAATATATAAGCAATTATATAATTATATATATTAATTATGACAAAATCCGCTATATTTATTCTTACACAAAATACTACTGAACGCAAGATATATCTCAAGACATCATTATATTTTTTATTCAGAAATTTTAATGCCAAATATAAATATCCGGTAATAATTCTTCACGAAGGCGATTATGATACCGAATCTATGAATGAAATTACTACGTCAATTAGAAAAGATTGTAGATATTTGATAGATTTTAAAAAAATAGATAGTGGTGATTTTGATATACCTAAAAATATTGATGTGAAAAAGATGAATAAATGTATAGATTCGAAACCCGTTCCTTATTGGAGGAATAAAAACTATAGATTAATGTGTAATTTTTGGATTAATAATTTTATGAAATATTGTAATGACTATGATTATATAATGCGCGTAGATGATGATAGTATTATAGAGGAACCTATTAATACAGATATATTTAAAATGATAGAAGAAAAAGGGCATAATTACATGTCTAACATTATACACGTTGATTGTAGTATATGTAATTACGGAATGAAAGAATTCTTTGAAAAAATACTACCTGATAAAATAGATAAAATATCTGAATTATTTATGGAACATTCTTTAGATAATAATAATCCGCATTTCGCGCGATTTAAAAAGTTATATTTAGCATTGAATGACAAAGAATATGAGGGAAATAATGTAAATATGGCGATGCCTGTAATGTATTATAATAATTTCTTTGTAACTAAAACGGCAATATGGAAGACGCCAGAAATTACAGATATTATAGATAAAATCAATGAAACGGGAGATATATTTTATTGTCGCTGGGGAGACGCTCCACTACAAACAATTATTATGAAACTATACGATAATGATAAGATGACTAAATTGGATTTTAAATATAGCAAGAGACTACAGCGCGAATCTTTCAAAGATGATGAAGGAGTATATCATAGTTATATGCCAAATACTTACAGCGAGAGTAGTTGTATTAGTAAAAAAAAATAATATGATAGTTTATAAAAACATTTTAAGTTGATTATTTTTATTCCATATATCTCTATTTACATTATTACAATATTCGTGATTATATAAATGCTCTGGATGTATTGTACTTCCGTAATTAACATTGGAAATTGTTATAGGATATGTTATTATCCAAGAATTAACTGCGATATATATAATATTATCAGCAGCAGACCATTCGCATTCTTTATGTGATAAATCATATGCCTTTTCAGATATAACATATTTTTCTAATAATTTCTTGGCGCCTTGTCTTGAAATTAAATAATAACCTGCCGAAGGATAATCGTAATCTCTCTTTTTAATTATTTCATTATATTTTAAAAAATTTTCATTATACATCTTGATAACACTCGGGTGTCCATTAGTATGTAATTGTAATATATCGATGGGTTCGTCAGAACATTCTTCGGCAATTTTAATATGTGTTAGTATTTTATCAAAATTTATTTTATTCAGCACCATATCATCCTCTACTATACAAAAATATGGGTCGCCATCTTCGTAGCCCTTTTTAATCGCTTTTAGATGCGAAATAATACAACTTAATTCTTCCGGTGTAGCGGCCGTAGATTTTTCGTTTCGCATTATTTGATATTCTTTTATAGTATTTGGAGTTTCCGCTTCTATACGAAAATTCTCTATCATTTTAGAATTAAATTGTTGTTCCATATATTGCCTTCTGTCAACACATTTATCTATATTAATCCAATAATGCTTCATATTTATTGTAAATATATACTTTAATATCCTTTATATATTGCGTTATTTATAAGTATGTTATTTATAATAAGTATGTTATTTACATAATTGAGGGATATATTGTAGGCAATTAAAATATTCTAATGTCTCGATAAATATCTAAATATCCTTGTTCTTCTAATATATTCATAATAATTATTAAGATACCACGAATAAGAATTATAAAAAAATGATTTATAGAATTATAATATAATAAAACATAACAATCATTTAGATATTATGATGGCTATGAAAAATGATATGGAAGAATACATAGTAATCGCGGAGTTATTAGCAAAAACAAATAATAATGAAAATGAACATCTGTATAAATATCAACAGTTTATTAAGGATAATTACTCTAAAATTAGAAAAACGTATCCATTTCTCTCGAATAAAGAGACATATCTATTTTTAGCAGAAGAATGGAATAACAGCAAGTAATATAATACGCCTTGTGTATATTAGATATCATCTATGTTATCGTCGTCTGTATTATCAGAATCGCTAATATGAACTTGGTATGTATTATTATCCGTTGTTTTAATTCTTTTATCATCTTCTTTATTATCAAATATTATATGAGTATCATCATTATTGTCGGATTTATCGGTTTTATGCGAGTTTTTATAATATTCATTAATTAATACATCAGATAGTTCTTTGGTATTAATTAAATACTGTGTTTGTTCCAAATTATACTTATGAACTATATCTACCTTGTTTGATTGAAAATCCCTTTTAGACACTACAACAATATCTCCTTCTTCAATTAATACGCGTTTATTAAATTTGCGCATATTCCCGCGAATTATTCCAATTACGTCGTTTCCGCTATTTGTTATTAGAGATACGCGACAATTACCCAGCAGTTTCTTGGACAGCGCATATTCTTCAAATTCGCTATCTATTGCGTAATTTTTTACTATATTTGTACTTTTTTTCTTATTTCTTATCGTAGTTTGATACATTATTATATATATAAATTAAATATATCTTATATATTTATAAAAATAAAAAATATATAATATATATCATATAATCTATCTACAATACCGCATACTATCTGGCGGCATATTTAATTGCTCTTATTCTTCCATTCTTTTAGCGCCATAATAATTGATTCTGTATGTGATAGTTCTGGATTATTTTTTTTGATATTTGTAGATTTGTTATGAATGAAAGTTCTCAACTTTTTCTGAATTCGCAATTGTTTAAGAGCAATAATCATACATTTTGCGCGCGTGATATTTGGATTATTGTTGTGAATGCTCGTAGAATACGCCTTCAAAATCGCGCGGTCGTCATACGCAAACATCGTTTATTATCTAGTATCTGGCGTCTAGGAGGAGAGTCTCTTTAGTGTCGCTGGTAAGTCCGTAAGAAATTATTTGCTAGTATAGTGAAATTACCATAACAAGTACTGTAATCAATTTTTTCTATTCATATATTTTTTTTAGAACAAATCTAAAACAGTAGTAATACTTATAGGTCCCGAAGGAATATCACTATAATCGTCTAATATCTGCGGACCCTTCGGTGCTTTCTTATACTTACGATTCATAATATAATTATATTCTTTATCTATATCATTTTTTACAATATGTAATACAAAAATACTATAATTATATAATAGTATTCTGCTTTATATTCATATCGATGAATAATTATTTACATTTATTAAGTACAGATTTGATTTGTACTGTTTTAGAGAAGGTTGCTGATATATATGAAAAAGATGTTTTATGTATAGAGAAAAAAATAAATAGAATTCAAAATAAAATAGGACTATATCATAATAATAAGCGATTATATAGAATATGGTTTTCTTTTTATGGTTAATTAAACATATTTATAGTAGTTGCGAGAATAATACCCAGAAAGCCAAGAAGGCAGTTTTATATATCTTTTCAACAATGATAGTATTGTAGATTTCAATATCAGTCGTATCAATATCTCGGAGTTCCATAATGGTTTTATAGATTCGCTTTATATCTTATATAATTAAGGGATAATAAGATATCAATTTTTATCTAGACACTTATATTTTTACAAATATATAGCAAATCTGTCATATATCTACAATTGGGATTTCTTGGTATTCTAGGAGTTCTAAAGATAGGTTCTATTCTTTCAAGAGATGTAAAAGTGTATATTATAATATCTACGTGTTCGTGCCGCAATACAGTTCCATCAATATAATTTATTATTTTTACATATTTTACTTTAGAATTATCGACGGATGAAAAACCGATTTTCTTTAATACTTCAATAAAATGAATAAATTCTTCAGAACTTAAATCGTATTCTCTTTCACAATGGAACTCCAATGTTTTCCTTGTGAAATTATTGATTTTTTTCTGATTTATTTTAATACTCTTAATATATGGGAAAATACATGATATATATCCTAGCGTTAGGTCTGGAGGACACTGTGAAATCTTTCTTCTATTTCGCGTTTTCTTTTTACCAAGCCTTATATTTCTACCATTAAAAGATAAATTAGTTATATGAGTACAGTCTATTTTAATTATGTATTTAATCATTATAAATATATCATATTAGCAAATTTTTATATAATATACTAGTTAGATAATCAGAATTATTAGGTTTTATATCATAAGGAATATTTGGCGGGTCAATCTTCTCTTCTGAAATATATTTATAGTTAAGAATGTTTTTATGTTCATTAGTTTTATTAACATATCTAATAGTGTTAGTGTTAGTTTTATTATCATTTATTGGATATGGTAAAAATTTATATCTTTTTAATATTCTAATAAAGGTTATAAATTCAATATCATTTAATTCATTTTTAGAATCATATTCAAATTCTAATTTTTTATGTGTAAAGCCTCTCCCTCTCCCGTTGCTGTCTCGTAAAGTTTTATATATTATTATTATACTATCAATATCTATACCAATTTCACAATTGAATTCATATATCAAGTCTTCTAATGTATCTTTAGGTATATTATTTTGTCTTATTATTCTATTATTATAGGCGAGTTCTCTCTCGCTTGTGCAACTTATTTTTATAATATATTTAACCATTATATATACTTGTGTATATTTACTTATATCCGCAATACTTATAAAATATCAAAAATATAATTTGAGTACATAACTTTTTATTTTCTAATATTTCAAAAGTTTTCTAGAAATTTCTAAATAAAAAAAGTTATGTACTCAAATTTTTCTAGTAATTTTTACAAAATAATTAAGATTAAACTCTAACAGTATCTCTAACTATTTAATATGTAAATATTGTATGATAGATAACTAGCGAATGATAACCATAGGATATAAGGGACTAGGGCGATTATAGCGAATACCCGAGTATATTCGTAATAATTGGTCTGTACAATAAATTGTATTAAAGTTAATACGGCGAATATTAAACTCAATATTATTATGACAAACCCATTATATAACCCGTTCTCTCCAAAAAATACGGGTACATATAAGAAGTTGAATATAAGGGCCAACGTCGGTATTATCCAGTATTGTAAATCCTTATAATATACTATAGTACCACATTTAGAAAGATTATCGGGGATACATTTAGAATCATATAGGGCATAACTGTATATACCACCTATTAGAAGATATAATATAGGCCATACTATACCAAATACATAATTGGGCGGATTATATTCGGGTTTCTTCAAATTTTTATATTTATCCTCGCTCCATTTCTTACCATATATACCTCCTATAGTCGTACCAATTATTAATGGAATAAATATTATAATAAATCTTATTACAGTAAATAATATATCTATTCCCTTGCTGTCTTCAAAACATATATTATTACCTAAACAACTTTTAGATTTTCTCACCATATCTCTATATTTATACACACATATTTACTTTCTCTATAATAAATAGATAGGTATATTATATGTTTAAAATTATTAATGATAATGTGAAACTCCTAAATAATTTGGCAATGTTAAAAAAGGTAGTCGAAGATTTGAACGCATGTATAAATAAAAATTGTAAAAATGAAAAAGATAATATGATGAAAAATAAAGATAATATTCGTGTTAAATCGTTGTTTCAAGATTTCATAAATAAAAAGATAACTATACAAGAATTTATAAAGAAAGGAAACGATTTGAAGAAAAAAATAGAGAAATCTAAAGAAAATAAAGCAATTGTTAAATGCCAACTTAACAAATGTTATAGCGAAACGAAGCGAGGAGTTGATGTGGCAATTGATAAGATTCTAGAATATTCTCCCAAAGATTCAATGAGTTATAAATTCGCTACAGAATATAATAAAAAATTGCGCAATAAAAAACTTACAGATGTCATGATTAAAAATATAAATAAAAAATTGCGAGAAATTCAATCGAGCGAACAGAAGAAAAAAACTAAATAAGTATATACAACATCTTATCTTTAATATTATCATAAAAAATGATATATAAATCTTAATCAATATAACATATTTAGTAAAAGAGAAACTAATGGATATCTCTAAACATTTTAAGTATTTTTATGATCTCGATGAAGATTTACAAAATCTTATAACATCAAAAATTAAAAATCCTATTAGCAAAGAATTGGATGCTGATATAATTAATTATAAGGATGCCAAAGATACTATTATAGCCGAATACGAAAAGAAGGGATATGATTATGATACAGAAGGAATGTTTTATATATATTATCAGATTGAAAACGATTTAATCAGATACTTCAACGATGATGTAGCGACAAATGACCTTATTACAGAGAAAAATATTAGCAAATTAGAGAGAATTCTATCTATTAAAAATAAATTGGAAAAAAATAAAAAAAAAACACTTGATAGTTTAATGGATGCTATGGATAATTTAAATGTTATTTCGCGTATAAATATTCTAATCGGTGCTCTTACGTGCGAAGAACGCAAACAATTCCTACAATTATTCCCAAATTCTCCTTTATAATTTAACCATGTTTATTACACAGCGAGCGCTACCCAGGCTTTACCCTGAAACTGAATTTTTTCCGTTTTTTTCATTTTTCCTCAAAAATTGATAGGGGGGTCAATTATTTTTAAGCACAGCATCAGAGTACTGTCCCCAGCGTCTCGCCTTAAGTCAGTGTAAGCCTCTCTAAAAGTCTCCACGAGCCACAGCGCATATCGTCAAGTCCTCTCTAACAGCCCTAACAGGTTTTAGGGAGTATAAGATGAGTTGCGATTTCATCACTCCAGAGATGTTGGCAGAGATGTCGGTTATTAAATCGAAGATTATTGAGATTCTTTTGTACAAGGAATCGACGAAGCCCTTAATTCAACACGGGGCGAATATACATATTAACAGTTTGCCTCGTGATATTCACGATAAAATTGTGGAGCATTATAAAAAGTTGTTGCCTTCTAAATATGTTTTGAGAGATTGGGTTCCTAAAGACAAACTTGATTGGTTCATTTTGTCGGGAAATCCTTGCGCTATCGAAACATTGATGGAAAAAGCACATTATGAGAACTCTTTGACGGAAGAAGAATATAATATGCTGACGAAAGAAAAAAAGATAAGTTGGATGAGATTGTGTATCAATGAAGAAGGTGCCGAAATTTTAAAGAAATATCCTTCAAAGATTCTATGGTCTTATTTGTCGAATAACAGTAAGCAACTGGCAGTTGATATGATTAAGGAAAGGATTGAATACGAGAAAATCAATGTTCCAGATGATTATTACGACGAAAACAGAGTATGGATTAATAGTTTTAGCGATAATAAAAATCCTGAAATTATGGAGTTGGTTAAAGAAAGAATTGAATATGAGAATGGATTGAGTCCATATGAATATGATACGTTAGAAGTTGCTGATGTATTGGATTGGTGTTATTTGACAGAGAATCCAAGTGCTATTGATATATTGAAGGCAAACCCTGGAAAGATTGTATGGTCGTTGCTTTCGAACAACACAAATCCGCGAGCGATTGATTTGTTGAGAGAAAGAGCAGTTCTAGAAAATAATATGAGTAAGAAAGATTATAAGAAATTGGGAAATAAAATAGATTGGGCGTCTTTGACTACAAATCCCAGTGCTATTGAATTGCTAAAGGAATATCCGCATAAAATTAAATGGGAGTATTTGTCGGCAAATACTGCGGCAATTGATTGGTTGAAAGAAAATAAAAATGTGATTGATTGGGGTATGTTATCTGAAAATCCGGCAGCGATTGAATTGCTAAAAGAAAATCGTAAAAAAATTCACTGGGAAAAGTTGTGTAAAAATCCTAATGCGATTGAATTGCTAAAGAAGAATCGTAAAAAAATTAACTGGAGATTGTTGTGTCTAAATGAAAATGCCTTTGACTTAATTAAACAAAGAGTTGAATATGAGGCAAGTTTAACTCCTGAAGAATATAACAATATTAAAATATGGGATAGATTAGATTGGAAGATATTGTCAGAGAACAAGGGCCTCTTTGTGGCGGTTTAGATTCAGACTTAATGATAGTGGAAAGAACTATCAAGACACAAAAATATCTTAAAGATGGTTTAGATAATATATGTTCTATTTTACATTTAAACATAAAAAAAATGATCTTGTGTAATATAATATTAATTACAATATGCCGCGTCTGATACAGCAAATCGTTGATGGATTGATGGAGAAGTTCAAGGATGAGGATTCCGAGACGGTCTTTGAGATTATAGAAGAAATGAGGAATAATATCAGAAAGACTAGAATGGAACTATTAAACCCTAGTGAAAAACAAGAAAACTAAACAGGCGATAGTATAGGTATATGGTAAGTGTAAGGTATATGTAGGTATATATTTTTTATTTTTAAGATTAAATAATATAAACAATACCTAACTATATCTAAAATATGTATTATGGAAGAAACAAATGAACTTTTGAGAAAATGCGATACCTGTAATATTACTAAACCTAAAGGAATGTTTTATAGATATAAATATTGTAAAAGATGCCATATTAAAGATAATATAAGAACCTATCTAATTGATGCTCATATAGCAAATCATTTAAATTTATCTATAGAAGAATTAAATAATATTATGAAAAATATTGATCCGACAAGTGATAGATATGACGAAATAATCTCTTATTATCAAAACTTTCAAACTAATATAATAACTGACGAAATTATTAATAATTTTTTAGATGAAATAGTTAATTACTGAAAGTATATAGTTATCTAGTGGTTATTATTTTGTTCTAAAATTATGATAAAAATTGTAAAATTGATTAGATTCCCAGATATATATTATTGGGAACTAAAATGCCTCTTGTAGAAATTGCTCTACAGCGCGAAATCGCCGAGTTTTACAATAATCGCAAGGACATTATGAAAGAAGTTGTTTGTTATAGCATAAGGGAAAATGAAGAAGAACAGCAGAAGATTGACAAATATATAAATCTTATAGATGAAGCATGGATGGAAATGGAATATCAAAAGAATCACATTGATTATTATGCGAACTTTGCGAATAATTATGGAGAGAAGCATCTTCTAGAAGAGAGTGGTTATATCATATTCGATTTGGACGAATACCGAGTAGATACTCTGAATGGTGATGGTAAGCGCAATTGGATATATGAATGCGAACTATGCGATTTCAAGAAAAACCTATTAGAAAACAAAAGAAAACTAAAAGAAGCGCTTATAGAAACTCATATATCCGTTGGTGTATCTCTCGCTCTTTTGAGATAAAGGATTCACTATGTATATGTACGTATTATCTTATTTTTTATATTATTTATATTACTTAACTTATATTACTTATTGTATATGCTCGCGCTTATTCTATGTTAAATTATTAATAGAGACTATGGATTCGTTATTTATACATTTAGATCTATAAATTAAATCTATACTTGTTGATGTATTGTCAAAGCAAAAAATTTCATCAACCTTTTGACAATTTAATGCTATATATTTTGGTATATTGAATGTCAAATCTCTATAAGATTTTTTAGCATAACCCTCATTCACTGCTCTTCCAGTAGCAGCAGTTCTTTGTTCTATTCTATCTTTCGCATTAGTATAATTATTATAGACTATACATAAAACAACATTATAACCATTATCTTTTATTCTAGATATAACAGATGTATAATAATCTTCAAAATTAGTCCCCGTTCTATCAAATATAATATTATAATTATTTGCCAAAGCCTTGTCATATAATTGATTATTAATTTTATTCGCCCCTGTGTATTTTGTTCTGTCGGAATTGAAAAAATCCTCTAATACATCATCGGGGCTTATAATTACATAATCATCTAAATTTTTTTTAGTCATATCTAATACAATTTTTATTCCCGATGTTTTTCCACTACCAGGACCTCCTACCATAATAATGGCATTTTTGTTGCGTTTTATATTTAGTAATTTATTATTTATATATCTATCTATTTCTTCTTGTGCAGGAACAACAATACTCTGTGGAGCCGAAGAAAGTTTCTTTGATGATGATGATGAAGGGGAAGATTTTTTAGGAGATGAAGAATGTTTTTTAGAAGACGACGAATCTTTATTATGTAAAGAAGACGATTCTATGATTAGATTCTTTGTCAAAGTTTTAAAAGGCATCGACTAATATATATTAAGATAATATATTGCTATTCTATAAGCAAATCTTTCAGTAAAATTATTGGATTTCTTGCTTCTAACATACTATCAATCCAATCTATCCTATTACTTAAATTACTGTATATTTCTTTTGATAGTGTTTTTTCGTATTTAATTCTTTCTCTAAGTAATTCAATAGCGTTCGGATTTCCCGTCATACACTTCCAACTTATTTTATTATATGTATTACCACAATTAGTATTTATTTGATATTTATATTCATCACCCAATGATTTCTCATATTCTAGCCTATCCTTAATGAGTTCAATAGCATTTTTATTTCTTGATATTCTTACCCAATCTATTTTATGATTGGATGGTAGCCTATTATATTCATCGGCGTTTAGGCCTTTCTCATATTCGAATCTTTTCTGTAATAATTCTACAGCATAATGATTATATGATATATATGCCCAAAAAATATTATCGCATTTTGATAGTACTGTTAAATCGTTGTCTGTAATTTCATCTTTATCCTTTCTGTTTTTATTAGTTTTATTAGTTTTATTACTAACTGTTACTGCTAATGTGAAAGATACTAAAATAAGTAATGTAGTAATAATGTCTATTATTAAGTTCAACATTAAGCAAAGTAATTATTAAATTAAAGAAATTTATCAATTTTTATTATTTATATTACAATAAATATACGGCGTCAAAATAACTACCTAATTCTAAACCATTAATTTGTACATTCATTAACAAGTTATTTACTATGTTTTCATACATAATTTTATAATCGCCTTTATCGTGATTTCCTCTATATACGCCACCAGATACATATACTAATAGAGCGACATTGCATTTACTACGTACCATAGCAATTAATCCCGCGAATAATGCTGCTTCAACCCCTTTCATAAATATATCAAAGCGTTCATCTGTATATTTATTATATGTTCTAAAAACCGAATTAATAGGTCCCTTTGTCCCTGGATTATTATTATTTGGACCCGATACAAATACCAGCGTAGTCTTATATTGATGTTCATGGATATATTGAGAGCCTTTATAATGATACATTTTATCACTCAAATAAACATTATCTACAGTCCAGGCATCAGCGTATTCTTTTGGAACCGCATTAGTATAATTTATATCTTGTATAGTTTTATAGTATTTTTCTGTATCTTTTATCTTGGCAAAAGGATACTGTAATCCCCATTTATTATATATAGTACAGCGAAACAATTTATTATAATATTGTTCTTTTTCTCCTTCTGTAATATATTTATTATATACATATGTCATAAACCAATTAGATACTATATCTTCTTCTTGTGTTCTGTGATTCGGATAGATTTTATCAACAGTGCCATTAAAATTGCCACATGCGCCCCCAGGTCTTCCCGAATTTGCCGCTATTATAGTACCAATTTTCGGCGGATTACTACCTCTGTGCGTATTATATAAAATAGCGCCTATATTTGTCATACCATTTCTATTGCTCTCTATTTCTGCTTGTTGAATTGGTTTTCCCTTTCTCTTTTTTGTAATATTCTCTAAATCGGAAATTACTATATTTATTTCATTATATTCTTTAAAGGATGCATAATCATCATGATATCTATAAGATTTATATCGCATATATTCTTTTTTTTTCGCATGTTCTTGTCTCAATATATTAAGACATTCCCTAGATAATTTAGGAGATGTAGGTGTCGTAGGAGTCGTAGGTGTCGTAGGTGTCGTAGGAGTCGCAAGAGTCGTAGGAGGCACCACCGGTACTACTGTAGGTACTACTGTAGGTACTACTGTAGGTACTACTGTAGGTACTGTAGGCTCTATAAAATGAGTTGTTTGAGGGATGGGAATATTAAAAGGGTTCGCTAATGGATTAAATTTGCGCGCAGTAATAGCAGGTTTATCTTCGTCGCCTTTAACGCCGCCTTTAATAATTTTAGGCATTATTCCTTTTTTAATATGTTTCAGGATAATATCATGTAATTTGCGGAATTTAATATTAATTGGTTTTGAATACTCTGTAATATTAGCGTGCTGATTTTTAACAATCTTATTATAAATTAATGTAATATCATTAATATTTTTAATAATAATACACGCAATATTATTATAATATTGATAATTATTTTTTCTGAATATGCTATTTATTTCGAATATTATATTGGTTTTTCTTAAATTAATTGATTCTAATTTCCAGAATATTTTATTATTCTTTTTATTTACTACAAATTTATCTATTTTATGATTATCCTTGATATTCTTAATATATTTAAATACCTTTTCTTTTATTGCTGATTTGCTATTCGTAATAGAAAAATATTTAATTTGATTCTTCTTATCTTCCACGTCTATAATAACTATATATTTATCATCCATTATCTTATATATACTATATATTTTAGTATTTTTAGTATTATTCTTGAATAAAGCATGATTTTATTTGGCAATTTGTATTTCTGTCCATTCTCGTTGTTTATTATTTTGGTTTATTTCTAATAGTTTAATTTTATCATTATCTAAACAGTCCGTATAAATATTATTAACAGGTTGTTTTATACTAACAGAAATATCATTATCTTTATAGTTATCGTGGTTATCGCGGTTATCACAGTTCTCACAGTTCTCACAACTATCGCAATTATCACAACTCATTATATCATCAGCAAGCGAAGAAGATGATATTTTACTAATATTTTTAGTTTGCAAAGTGTTTAAATTTTTCAGTACTCTATAATTTATTAGAATAACAAACAATAACAAAACAGTATTTACTATATCAAAAACCATGAGATGTATATTATATACATAATATATACATAAGTAATTTTTATATTACCATGACATTACATGACATTACATGACAATATATAACAAATATTCAAGATATATATATAATGAATTATCTTGATATTTTAAATGAAGATATATTAAATAAAATATTTGAGATTGTAGCAGATTTATATGAGAAGGATATTGAAAAAACAAAAAATAAATTGTCGAAGGTCAAAGGTCTTACAGAGGGCCTAAATATTGATGTGGAAGATGATTGGGGAGAAGTGTATTATATTAGTTATTACTTTATTTCTTATTGTATGAATAAGTATTTATATTCTAGATATCCTCTAGATAATATTGTGATAGTGAATAGATTAAAATTAATACTTTATTATAATATCAATGATAATACGCATACGCCTATAGTATTAAAAAGTAATTTATTAGAAAAACCTTTATATCTAGATATATTAAGAGAAGTTAATAATTTATATCAAAAAAAAACGGGAATTTTCGGATATTATGGTAGTCGCGTGGTTTTAGAAAACGTTAGACAAGTTAAAGAAAGCGAATACGATTATTACGAAATTGAGAAATCTTCAGATAATAAAATTAATTACATTACATTCGAATATAGTTCTTGAAGTTTCTCTAAAATATATTATCGTGTTTAATTCCATGACAATATATAAAAATAATAAAGATATATATATAATGAATTATCTTAATATTTTAAATGAAGATATATTAAATAAAATATTTGAGATTGTAGCAGATTTATATGAGAAGGATATTGAAAAAACAGAAAATAAATTGTCGAAGGTTAATAGTTTAGTCGAAGGCCTACATATTGATGTAGGTTCTGATTATGATGAAAATTATTATATAAATTATTATAATTATATAAATTACTATAATATTTCTTATTGTATTGATAACTATTTATATTCTAGATATCTGCTAGATAATATAGTGATTATTTATATACCACGGTTAATAATTAATTATAATGCTCAAACAGATACTATAACTCCAATGATATTACAGAGCAAAAAAATAGAATCGCCAATATATTTAGATATTTTAAGGGAAATAAATAAAATATATGAAAGACAAACGGAAATATTAGGCTATTACGATAATAACCGATTTTTAGAAAATATTATACCAGTTAAAGAAAGCGAACACGAATATTACAAAATTACCCCGTCGCCAGATATTAATTACATTACATTTTTATGCTTCCCTTAAATAATATCATTAAGATAGTTGTATAACAGTTTCTGTTATATTTTTCCAAGACCAACTACAATTTACCGAACTACATAATTTAAATAATATTAATGACTTTCTGTCCTTATTACGTATCTTGTCTAAGATTGCAATTGATGAATAATTAGTTATTTTTTCTGGAGTACAATTATTTTTTTCATATTCTATTCTATCTATAATCAATTCAAACATACATTCGTTCATTGATAATGAACACCAGCAAATTTTATTGGTATATTGTGAATAGTTTGCTGATGTTAATAATGTTTTTTCTAATTCAATTCTTTCTTTAAGCAATGGAATAACATCTTGATTTTTATTTTTACATAAAATCATCCAATTAATTTTTCCAGGATATTTTTTTAATAACTCAATAGCATACGGATGTTCATTGGAACATAAAGAATTCCAACATATATTCTCGGGATATTCTTTTAATAATTCTATTGCTATAGGATTAGATGACATTGATATAGCATTCCAATTAATTTTATTAATATCTCTGTTTAGTTCTTCATAACTTAATTTATTTTCATATTCAATTCTTTCTTTGATTACCGAAATCCATTCAGATATAAATTCTTTTTCTTCTTCTTTTTTACTATCAATTTCATTATTACCATCATCTCCATTATCAACATCATCTTCATCTTCATCTTCATCTTCATCTTCATCTTCATCTTCATCTTCATCTTCATCTTCATCTCTAGAAATAGTCTTATTTTCTGGTTTTTTATTGATAGCATATAAGATAGATGCTGATACTATAATAACCATTAAGAAATCTGCTATTAAACTCATCATAGTTGGATATATTTAAAATATAATATATGCTATCATTTTTTGTAATATATAGTATAATGTAAAAATAAAGTAATATTAAGAAAATTCAAGTTGTGAATATTATTTTTTATTCTCCAAGTATTTAATGAGTTTGGCATATTCTGTTTGCATTATTCCAAATAGATACGCTTCATAGCAACTATTAGTTATACTTCCGTCAAATATATATTCTCCATGTATCATATTTAGGTCTTTAATAATATCGTCATATATTTCGATAGTTATTTGCTTTGTTAATTCTTCTAAATCATTATCGTATTCTTCAACTGTTTTATAAATATTTCTTCTTCCGCCTTGATTTTTTATCAT
>Ga0209107_10000080_pt1 | contig 57829 bp, 57 predicted proteins | sample LakErihyJuly2011_2_FD_187460 | JGI IMG/M metagenome (GOLD analysis project Ga0209107, IMG submission 187460) | Freshwater microbial communities from dead zone in Lake Erie, Canada - CCB hypolimnion July 2011 (SPAdes) (version 2) | ecosystem: Environmental > Aquatic > Freshwater > Lentic >...
AAGCAGAAATAATTACAAATAGAATTCAGGAGTTACTGCCTACAAATTTAGAAATACACAAACATTCTTCTATTACAAGATTAATGATAGGCCAAGACCATGGAATTCATTCTGACAATCATGATTTTTTAGATGTTAGAAATTTGAGCAAAATGGTTAAAGATGGTGATTGTTTTAATCTTGTTGATAATAATGTACTTGGAATGGTTGTATATATTAATGATGATTATGAAGGCGGAGAAATATTTTATACTAAACAGGGTATAGTTTATAAACCTAAATCAGGTGATTTTGTAATCCATAGCGCTGAAGATCATTGTGAGCATGGAGTTAATCCAGTAAAAACAAATATTAGGTATAGTTTCCCTAGTTCAATTAGAGAAAAAATAAAAGTCCCATGTTAGTTGGTGTATAATAGATATATGTCTAATGGAATAATTGAAAAAATAACTGAATCAAGTCTTGTATACTTACAAAATCAAGAAATAAAAGAAACATTGTTAGGAATAACAACAAATAAAATTGTAGAAATTCCTAATTTTATTTCTTCAGATGTAGTTCCAAAAATGATAAATTTTTTTGAAAATTGTAATGTTGAATGGGGAGACATTGCTTTTTATGGTTCATCAGGTAAAGGTATATTAACAGATGCAGATACAATGAGATCTTTTGGTTTGTCGGATAATTTTTTTGGAGACTTAAAAGATAAATATCAAGAGGCAGTTGAAAAAGTTTTTAATAAAAAAGTAAAAGCAAATACGTCTCACGCACAAAAATGGGATGTAGGAGGATTCGCAGCACCACATTCAGATAATTCAGATCACGATGGTAATCCAAATGCATTTGAAATAAATAAATATGTTGGAATTTTATATTTAAATGATGATTACGATGGCGGAGAGTTATATTTTTGTGACAAAGACAATAGTATGAAGCCATACCTTTCATTTAAACCAAATGCATACTCCTATTATGTTTTTCCTGGAGGAGTAGAAAATATTCACGGCGTTAGTGAAATAACTAAGGGAACAAGATACACTATGGTATCTTTTTGGGATTATGCTGATATTGAGTATAGTCAAGAAACACTTGATAGGTGGAAGGCTGAAGAAGAAGAGGTTAGAAGGCAGCAAGCAAAACAAAAAGAAGAATGGGCACAGGGTATTAAGTGAAATCACAAGAAGTTTATGACAAAATAATCTATTACCATGACCTATTTCCAAGCAGTTTAAATATTGTTGAACTAATTGAAGAAGATGAGTTATCTGGAACTAGCAAGATTGCAAAATGGAAATCTTGGGGTCCAAGTGATAACAAAGTAGTTTATGGAAAACAAAAAATTATTTATGGTAGTCAAAATGAATTTAATGATTCAAAATTTGATTCTTTTATAATTAGAACAATAAAAAACGCTATTGTTGAATGCTCAGAAGATTATTCGAAAAGATATTCAATAGATATAGGAAATTTAACACCACTATCAATAAGTAAGTATTTTGAAGGACAATCAATGGGTTCTCATGTAGATTCTTATGGAGATGATACAAAACAAGTTTTATCAATTGTTTTATACCTTAATGATGATTATACTGGTGGAGAGTTATATTTTAAAAATCAGGATATTAAAATTAAACCAGAGGCTGGAAGTCTAATTGCTTTTCCATCTACAGATCCATATTTTCACGAGTCTCTTGCAGTAACTTCTGGTATTAAGTATATAAGTCCAGGATTTTGGATTAAAAATTAATTACTGTTTTATAAAAACAAAAACTCTACCTAATCTATAGATAGATAGTTTACAAAAAATAAAAACTCTGCTACAATTAGGTATTATTGAAATTCAATTTAATTAGGAGACTTGCGCTTATGTCAGATGTTTTTTCTTTTCGGCTTTCCGATGACTTTATTACAAAATATGCAGAAACAGAGCCTCCTTTTGGGTTTAAAGACGCTGGTCTTAACTCACTAGGAGAGATTACTTTTATTCGTACATACTCTCGTGTTAAAGAAGATGGAACAAAGGAAAGATGGCATGAGGTTTGTAAAAGAGTAATCGAAGGCATGTATTCAGTACAAAAGAATCACGCAAAGGAAAACAGACTACCTTGGAATGACTATAAGGCACAAAAATCAGCACAAGAAGCCTATGACCGTATGTTTACTTTGAAGTGGACTCCACCAGGAAGAGGTCTCTGGGCTTTTGGTACTCCAATGACAATGGAAAAGAAAAACTCTGCTTCTCTTCAGAACTGTGCAATGGTTTCAACCAGAGATATTGATCGCAATGATCCTGGATCTTTATTTGCGTGGATAATGGATGCTTTAATGTTGGGAATTGGAGTTGGTTTTGACACGGTAGGTCAAGAAAAAGATCTATCTATTTATGCACCAACAGAACCAGCATCTATATATGATATTCCAGATACTCGTGAAGGTTGGGTAGAGTCTGTTAGACTTTTGCTTAATTCATTCTTAAGAGCAAACCAACCAATTCAAGAATTTAACTATGATCTGATCCGTCCTCTAGGAGCACCAATTAAGGGCTTTGGTGGGGTTGCAAGCGGTCCAGAACCACTAATTGATCTACATACAAGGATACGCAAGGTTATTGGCTCCAGAGCAGGAGAGAAGTTAGATTCTAGAGCAATCGTAGATATTGTAAATCTTATTGGAACATGTGTTGTTTCTGGAAATGTTCGCAGATCTGCAACCCTTGCTCTTGGAAATTCAAATGATGAAGACTTTATTAATCTTAAAAACTCAGAAGTATTCCCAGATCGTAACTCATTTGATTCAGAAAATCCAGGATGGGCATGGATGAGCAATAACTCAATCTCTGCTGAAATTGGAACTAATTATGAAGATTACGTAGATTTAATTGCAAATAATGGAGAGCCTGGTTTTATTTGGCTTGATGTTGCAAGAAATTATGGAAGATTAGCAGATCCAGCAGATGGAAAAGATTATCGTGTTATGGGTTTTAATCCTTGTGCGGAACAACCACTAGAGTCTTATGAACTTTGTACACTTGTTGAAGTTCATTTAAATCGTCACACAGATAAAGAAGACTTTATGCGTACACTAAAGTTTGCATATCTTTATGGAAAAACTGTAACATTGGTTCCAACACATTGGCAAATTACAAACGGTATTATGCAAAGAAACCGCAGAATTGGAACATCTCTAACTGGAATTGCATCTTTTACTGATATTAATGGAATGCCAACAACGAGAGAGTGGATGGACGAAGGATATAAAAAGATTCGCCATTACGATAAGCAATATTCAGAATGGCTATGTGTTCGTGAGTCAATTCGTGTAACTACCGTAAAGCCTTCAGGATCTGTCTCATTGCTTTCTGGAGCGTCTCCAGGAGTTCATTGGTCTGTTGGTGGAGAATATTTCTTACGTGCAATTCGTTTTGGAAATACAGATCCAATGTTGCATTTATTTAAAGCAGCAGGATATAAAATTGAAGATGATTTAGTATCAGCAAATACTAGTGTCGTGTACTTCCCAGTGTCTTCAGGACACCCAAGATCAGAGAAGGATGTAAGTCTTTTTGAAAAGATTGGTCTTGCTGCAACTACACAAAAATATTGGTCAGATAATGGAGTCTCTGTAACTTTATCTTTTGACAAAGAGACAGAAACAAAGCATATTGCTCCAGCACTTCATATGTATGAAGGTCAATTAAAAGCAGTTTCATTCCTTCCAATGGGAAATCATACTTATCCACAACAGCCATACACACAAATTACTAAAGAAGAGTATGATGCTTATGTTGGAAAGGTCGCTCACATTAACTTTGATGCAATTTATGACGGTATTGAGAATCTTGATTCCGTTGGAGAAATGTACTGTACTACAGATTATTGTGAAATTAAAACTGGTTCCTGATATAATTAAGACACTATGACAGTTTTATCAAATCTGTATGCTGAAAAAGTATATTCAGAGCACCCTATTGCTATATGGCATCTAGACGATAATGCTGATTATATTAGTTTAATTAGTAATACAGTTAGAGCAGATTTATTTACTGGGTACGAAGATTGGACTGTTACAAATGGAGTAACAACGTATTCTCCAGCATCTGCAGTAATTAAGTCAATGTCTCCGTACCCATTTCCTGAAGAAGACATTCTTTCTGTTGAAATTATAAATGAAAATAGTCCAATAGTATTAGACACTCCAGGCTTTATAGGTTTTGATGATCTTGACATTAATCTTAAAACTTTTTGTATTGGTTCTTGGGTTTATTCAGAAAGCAGACACCTAACCAAACTTTCTATTGGCTATAAGTATTCTGGTGGATCAACAGTATACAAAGATTTAAATTTTTCTGATACACAAGAAAAAACAGGATGGTTTTTTGTCTCTGGTACTTTTGACATACCTGCTGGAGTAACAAGTGAAGCAATTGATATTCTTGTTAAAATAACAACAAGCACAGCAGGCTCATCATCATCAGATTATAGATTTAGTTGGCATGGTTTAACAATGGGACAACTATGTGAAGAATATCAAGCAGAGTCTTTAGGGAAACAACAAATTGCTTTGCCATCTTCAATTAATTTAGATGTAGATGGTGCTGTAACTGCAGACGCATATGGGATTTCAGATAAAAACGGATATTATATTGTTGCTAACAATAATCTCGTAGCAAGGCATGGATCTATTCCTTTAGTTTTTGGATCTAGTGGTTCTGTTGAACTTATACCACATGAAGAAATAATCACAACTCAGTCGTGGCAGCAAACAGAAACAGAAGCATGGCAATATTGGGAAGAAAATGATAGTTGGCAAAGTTTAAAAGATTTTGACCAATCAGAGTTTATTATTAGTGCTAGGCCATCTATAATTTTCCCAGGGTGTGGATTTTTAAATGAAGCGGGTAGAAATCAAAATTATACAGTAGAGTGTTGGTTAAACATAGACTCTAATGCAACAACACCTAAAAGAATATTTGGACCAATTAATTCGACTGATGGTTTATATGTTGAAAATGCATTTTTAACTTTAGTAATTGGAAATAATTTTGTTTCTCACTATGTTGGCGAATGGTTTAGGCCGATGCTAGTTCATATTAGACTTATTAAAGATTCTGCTACTTTATTAGTAAATGGAGAAGAAGTTGGAGAATTATCTTTTATTACAAAAGATTTAACTTTGCCAGAAGAACTTACATTAAATGATAAAAATAATGACTGGGTTGGATTTTATGCATATAAAGATCAAGTTGTAGATCCAATTATTTTGGGATCATTTTCTATCTTTCCATATTCTATGTCAACATTAGTTGCTAAATCACACTATGTTTATGGACAAGGCATTCCATTGTCCTCTGAAGTTATTGATAGTTATTATGGAGGTACATCAGTAGAAATTGATTACTCTGTTTCTAAATATAATAACAATAAAACATACCCACTAAATCTGTCGTGGCAACAAGCAGACATTGATAATTTAAATGCAACAGATACATCACTAAAAACTCCAGAGTATAGTTTGCCAACATTTAATTTAGGAACAAAAACTTTATTACAGTTAGAAGAAGATAGTTTTGCAATACAAGATGATGGAGAAACATTTTTTTCTTTAAACCCTAACTCTACCTGGAACTCAATTAATTCTTCTATTTATTTTAACAATTTAAGTTTTATGCAGTCATCTATAAATGCTATATATGGTGTTTTTGAATTTACAAGTTCTTCGACAGATCAAACTTTAATGTGTCTATTTCAAGACAACAACAACTATTTAAAAATTAGAAGGCTTGCTACTAATGGAAACATCAACTATGTTTTTTGTTACAATGGAACAATAACTACTATTGCATCTGCTGCAATTCCACTTCATGAATTCGTTGCAGGATTTGAGTTTAGCAAGTTATTAAGCAATAATATTTTAGGACTGTCTCAGTTTTTATCTAACCCCCTTTCTTTAAAACTATATGTTGGTAATGATTTTAATAATAATAAATTTACTGGAAAAATTTATACATTTGGTATATCAACAATAAAAAATTCATTAGAAATAGACCATCATTTTTCTTCTAATGGAATTGCAACTGTAAATGCCTATTCGTCTTTGATTCCACATATTGCTAGTTACACCCTCTCTCCATTTGAAGAATATGGAAAGTTTTTCTTAGATATTTCAATATCAGGATATTGGAGAGATTATTTGCCCGTGTCTTCTTTAATGTCTCAGGTTACAGATGCTTCAAACAATACCGTTAATGATTTAGATTATGTACAATTTAACATTGATTACCCATCTCCATCAGATATTCCTGCAACTGAGCAGATATATTGGACTAACTCATCTATATCAAATCCTTATTTAACTTCAGAGGCGTCCGTTAGATCTTATATTGCATTTGACTACACGGCTAATGGTTACTCTAAACCAGACGAAGACTATACAGATGTTTCTGCAAATCAGTCCAGGATTTTAGATTTAAATAATACTTCTTGGGCAGATAAGCGTTTTGAGTTGGTTGATGGATATTTGATTTATCCAGATAAAAATGTTAATCTATCTAACATGTCTTTAATTTATTTTGTTAACTTTAAAGTTAAAAGTATTTTAAAGAAAAAAGTTTTTTTAAGAAAACTAGAGTTTGCTGCAAAAACACTTAATTATAATTCAAATACTCCAATAGGAACTAAACATGGAACAGATATTTATCCATTTAAAAAGGTAGGATTTTATACAAATTATAAAGGAAAGAATCCTTTAATTATTGATAAAGACAATACGCCTTATTTATATTTAACTAGAAAAAGCGGACTAGAACTAAGAAATGGCATTAATGATATTGAAAGAGGAATTTCAATTCCAATTTCTTCTACATCTATCGAGCAGTATTCGTTAAGCGCATTTCAGATTTTTACAAGGTGTGATCTGTTTGCTTTTCCTCAAGATCCAGTTAAAATATTTGAAATAAATTATAAAACGGATTCTTTAGATTTTTATATAAAGGCAAACTCATCAAGTGCAAAACGAGGAGTGATATTTGCCAAGACAAGGTCCACTGGATCTATTTTTACAGATTTATCTTATTATTTAAATGGTAAGTTAGTTGGAGAGCCCGTTATGGATATACAGCAATGGTACTCTCTTGGAATTTCTTTTAACTCGTCTTTAAGTTTTAATAATTACTCTGGAAGTATTGTTTTAAAATATCTTATGATGTTTAATAATATTTCTTTTTATCAAGGCACACCTTTGCAGGTTGTTCAAAGATTAGTGTTACGAACTTGGCAAGAAGTTGAAGATGAAGGAGCAAGTTGGCAAATATGGGAAAATGAAGGCGATTGGAACAATCTATTAATTAGGTCTAGAGACTCTAGGTACATAGTAGATCCTTCAGAAGTGTACAAAACTTATATTGGAAGTAGAACCATAGTTGTTGACGATTTAAATAGTGATTTTAAGATAGTGTCAAATAGCGTAGCCTCATACCAGGATGCTTCCTGGCAAGAGTACGTTATAACTCCAGCATAATATGGTATACTTGTGGTTATGAATAAGCCAAAACCAGAAAAACTCGGTAAATCTAAACTCAAAGTAATTGAAAAAGGTTACGACTGGGGTATTTATATTTGGATGAAACCTAATGGAAAAGCGTTTGGAGATGGTCATGGAAACCTTCTTAACATACCATCAATGCGTGGCGATTTACAAAAAATGGCTGAGTTAAGAAGATCAGCGGAATATTATGGATGTGAAGGTGGTCATGCAGCATTTCATCCAGGAATTAAAAGAGTAAGTGAAATGGAATATACAGAACAACTATCAAGAATGCGTGAAGGTCTTATTCCAAATATGAACGATCTTGGTGCAGTTTATGATGCACAGCAAACATTAAAGACACATGGTGAAGAATAATGAATGAAGATTACATTCTTGGCGCCTCAATTAGCGATCCAGTAGAAAAAGATGATACCTTTAAGAAGAGCGATCCTTTTGGAAAGTCTTGGGATGATTTAAAGGGTTTAGTAAATTTAGATCAAAACTTTAAAAGACGCACATCAAGAAGTTTAAGCAAGGTAGATACAGCAGCAACCGCATATCTTAATAGTGCAAACTCAAGTCCATCGGGTGTTGAAGATGCAAGATCAAAGGCTATAAATCCTGGCGCAGTAATTAGAAATGGTTACGGACTATTTGATGTTATTACACCACCATACAATCTTTACGAATTGGCAAACTACTATGATACTTCATTTGCAAATCATGCAGCGATTGATGCAAAAGTAGAAAATGTCGTAGGTCTTGGATATGACTTTGTTTTAGGTTCACGAACAATGCTTAAACTTGAAAACGTTGAAGATGAAACTTCATTGGGTAGAGCAAGAAAACGCATTGAACGAGCAAAGATTGAAATGAAAGATTGGTTAGAAAGCCTAAATGATGACGATAGTTTTACAAAAACAATGGAAAAAATTTATGTAGATATGCAAGCAACTGGAAATGGCTATATGGAAATTGGTCGTACAGTTACTGGTGAGATTGGTTATGTTGGACATATTCCAGCAACAACAATTCGTATTCGTAGACTAAAAGATGGCTATGTTCAAATTATTGGTCCATCTGTAATTTACTTTAGAAATTTTGGGGCAAAGAATGTAAATCCAATTACAACAGATCGTAGAGCAAATGAGATTATTCACTTTAAACAATATTCACCATTAAACACATATTATGGTGTACCAGATATTATTGCTGCATTACCATCCCTTGTTGGAGATCAATTAGCAACACAATATAACATTGATTATTTTGAAAATAAAGCAGTTCCTAGATACATAATTACTCTTAAGGGTGCAAAGTTATCTGCTGATGCAGAAGACAAGATGTTTAGATTCTTGCAGACTGGTCTAAAGTCGCAGTCTCATAGAACACTTTATATCCCACTTCCTGGAGATAGTGAAAACAACAAAGTTGAATTTAAGATGGATCCAATTGAAAATGGAATTCAAGAGGCTTCATTTAATGAATATAGAATTAGAAATCGTGATGATATTTTGATTGCCCATCAAGTTCCTATCTCTAAACTTGGCGGAGCAGATAGTGGATCTATTGCTGCTGCTTTGTCACAAGATAGAACATTTAAAGAGCAGGTTGCTAGACCAGCACAACAAGAACTAGAAAAACTTATCAATAAAGTAGTGCGTGAAAAAACAGATGTCCTTGAACTTAAGTTTAATGAACTTACACTCACTGATGAAATCGCACAGTCTCAAATTCTTGAAAGATATGTAAAGACTCAGGTTATGATGCCAAATGAGGCTAGAGAAGTTATTGGTTTGCCACAAAGACCAGATGGAGACGCACCATTTGAGATGTCTGCAAGACAAGCAACAGATGCTAGAGCAAATATTTCTGGGAATAGACAAAGAGATGCTGAAAGAACAAACAACAACTCAGACTCTCCTTCCACAATTTCTGGAAGAAATGCACAGGGAGAGGGAAGATCTTCCACATAATATCAACAAAGTCGTAAAAAAGTTGATATAATGGATGTGATATGAGTATCATTAACAAAGCCCATTGGTCAACAGAAGGAGACAACTTAAGGTTGTCAATGCCTTTTGCTAAGGTTGACAAAGAACGTAGAGTTGTGTCAGGTTTTGCGACACTTGACAATCTTGACGTACAAAACGATATTGTCACAAGTGACGCTAGTTTAAAGGCTTTTTCTAAGTTTAGAGGAAACATCCGTGAAATGCATCAACCATCTGCAGTAGGCAAAATGGTGGCATTTAAAGAAGATAAATATTTTGATCCAGAGTCAAAGAAGTTTTATTCTGGTGTTTTTGTTTCTGCATATGTATCAAAAGGCGCACAAAATGCGTGGGAGAAAGTATTGGATGGGACATATACAGGTTTTTCAATTGGCGGAAGAATGAACACGTGGGACGATGGCTATGATGAAAAAATGGATAAGCCAATTAGAATTATTAAAGACTATGATCTTATAGAACTTTCACTTGTTGATAGCCCAGCAAATCAATTTGCAAGCATTATTTCTATTGAAAAAGTAGATGGGATAAATGTTTTTAAGGGTTCTGCAGCAGATATTGTTGTAGAAAATGTATTTTGGGACAGTGAGTCTGGCCTTGTTATGGTTTCAGAAAATGAAACAGAAGTTAGCCCCACTTCTGGACAGGCAATGAAAAATATAGGTTTTGTTGAGAAAAGTGATGATGAAAAAACAAACATGATAAAGTTCTTAGTTGATAGTGCCAAAGGTATTAGTACAACTGAGATTCAAAAGGAGGTAAGTCCTATGACAAATGAAACAACGGAAGTTGTTAAAGATGTTGAGGTCGCTCCAAAGGCAACAGATGTTGAAACTGTTACCAAGAGTGTTGAGGTTGAAGAAGCACTTGTTGCTGAAACAACTGAGACAGCCGAAGCAGTTGTTGAGACTGAACTTGCTAAGTCAGATGAAGTTGCAAAAGCAACTGAAGAAATTGTAAAATCTGACGAGGTAGTAGTCAATGCAGTTGCCGAAATTAAAGAAACTCTTGCGAGTGCCTTTGGCGATCTAGCAGCAACTATTAAGTCCTTGAATGAAGAGACCATGAAAATGGTCCAGACTCAAGTTGCTGAATTAAGCAAGTCCATTACAGACGTATCTAAAGAGGTTAAGAACGTCAAAGAAAGTAATGCTGAGTTTGGAAAGAGAGTAGATGCTGTAGAGCAAGATACTGCTTTCCGAAAGTCTGGAGATCTAGGCGAGATCGTTCAGGAGCCAGAAATGGTACAGAAATCCTTATGGGGCGGTCGTTTCCTCACAACTGACCTATTCAAATAAGGTAAATTCACTAGGAGGTGAACAATATGTCAGAAGAAATTATTAAGAATCAACCAGGTAGCGCAGGCGCATCAGACTCGGGTTTATATAACGCGGATGGTGGCTTTGCTTCTGGTGGAATCGGTGGTGTTTCTACTCCAGGTGCAGACACCTTGGGTAACATCCCAACCGCACAATTCGGTGTAACAACTGGTGCAAACGCTGTAAATCCTTCGGGATCTGCTGCTAGTGGAATTCTGAGACCAGAACAGGCACGTCAATTTATTGATTATGTCTGGGATGCTACAGTTCTCGCTAAAGATGGCCGTAGAGTTACTATGCGAGCCAACACAATGGAACTTGAAAAAGTTAACGTTGGTGAGCGTGTCCTTCGCGCTGCTGCTCAAGGTGATGGTGCTTACACCAACGCTGGTGCACAGTTCACGAAGGTAGAACTCACAACCAAGAAGATTCGTCTTGATTGGGAAGTTACTACAGAAGCACTTGAAGACAACGTTGAAGGTGCAGCACTTGAAGATCATCTTGTTCGTTTGATGACCAATGCATTCGGTAATGATATCGAAGATTTGGCTATTAACGGAGATGGTTCAACAGGAAACTTCTTGTCAATTATGGACGGTTTCCACCACATGATTACAACTAACGGAGATGCACACGACTCTGTGCTTCCAGCCGTTACATCTGATAACTGGACAACACCAGTTATGCAGGGTATCATCAATGCAATGCCACGTAAGTATCGTGCACTTAAGAATAATCTTAAGTTCTATGCAGGTACAGATGTGTTCCAGAGCATTGTTCGCAACAACGGTACTCTTGCTGATGCTATTTCTGAGGCTTTCTCAAGCCGTACAGGTAGCACACAAGCAAATCGTCAAGCATATCTTGATGGTCAAGGACAGACATTCGGCGGAGCCCGTACCACTCGTGTACTCGGCGTTGACGTAATGGAAGTTCCTTACTATCCAGCAGATTATGTCGATTTGACATTCCCAGCAAACCGTATCTGGGGATTCCAGCGCGATATCACTGTAAATCGTCAGTATCAACCAAAGAAAGATACTATCGAATACACAGTGTTTGTCCGTTTCGGTATCCAGATTGAAGAAGAAGATGCAATTGCCTATAAGGACATTGCTGCTTCCTAATCACTAAGGAATTAATTAGGGCAGGGGATTCTTCCTCTGCCCTTTTTAACAATCTGCTATAATTAGGGTACGATTAAGGAGCATAACACATGGCAACTACAAACAAGAAAGTAACATCAAAGGCTGATGTTAACGATCAAACAGTCATTTATTCTGAAAAAAATTTATATTTTGAAGGATATGGACATGTTGATCAAGGATTTTCTATTATTGATAAAGAAAATTTAGAGGTATTTTTACAATCTAAGTCTGTACGAGAGGTTAGCGCCGTTGAATTAGCAAAATACTACGGCAAAAATAAATGAAAATACTCCGTCTTCCACCTTACCCGTTAAGCATTTCCTATGATGTACCAGCAGCATCTACAGCATATGATTTGATTATTGAAGACGAAGATAGAGATATAGTTATTTTAGAAGAAAGAATAACATCAACAACAGGCAAAAAAATAAACTATACGTTTGAAACAGATGGGTGGCATTTATACGATAAAGTTTATGCGTTAAGAATTCAAGAGGTTGACCTTGCTTCTATAACAAACAGATCATTAACTTCAAATGTTGCCACATTAACAACATCGGCTGCCCACCCTTTTGTTGTTGGAGACTCAGTTATTGTAACTGGAGTTAGTGAAACCTTTAATGGTACACAAACAATTACTGCAAAAACATCTACGACTATATCTTACGCAAAAACAGCAACCAACGTTGCTTCAGCAGCAGTTTCTCCAGTTGGAACAGTTTCAAAAGTTTCAGGAGACATTGTAGTAGAAGATATGCTTGAAATTACAAGGCCGTATGTTGATCCATCAAGTCTTGGAACAACAGCAACAGAAATATCGGAAATCACTCAAAGAGAATTAACAGCAAGATTAATTATTGATACCATTACTGGTGGATTTTATTATAAAACTGAAACAATAGAGCATACTGGACTTAACACAGACTACGCTCCAATCAAGCATAGAGCACGTAAAATATTAAAGGTATATCAAAACAACGAACTTTGGTATGATTCTTCCTTAGAAGAGCCAGCAATTTTTGGAGTTACCTATAAGTTAAGTGACAACAAAACTGCCATTATTCAAGAAATTATAGGTGCTTACAATAGAGCAGATCAAGCACCCCTTATGATGCCTACCGCACAATCAGACTGGCTTGGTCCAATTGGCTGGGGTAATACATTTTCTAAGAGTGCAGACTATACGTTTGTGGTAGAGGCAGGATATAAGGTTGTTCCTACAGATATAAAAGAAGCAACATTAATGTTAATGGATGACATTGCGTGTGGAAAGTTAGATTATTTTAAGAGGTATGCCTCTGCATATAATACAGATCAATTTAGAATTCAATTTGACAAGACCTTGTTTGCTGGTACTGGAAATCTTATTGTTGATAAGATTCTTGAGAGATATGCGGGTAACATTATTGTTCCTGGGGTATTGTAATGTCATGCAACGAAATAGACTTTATGTATCCAATGATTGCAGATGTATATCATCCAATTGTTGAACAAAATGTTTATGGTCAAATAACAAAAAACTGGGGATTTGACAGAACTATCGTAATTAGTTTAAATCCAGTAGGCTCGGCATTTGAAGAAGAAGTAAAGCCAAAAATATTTGTACAGTATGAAAATATTCTTCTTGGTAGAGTTAAAAATGATATTCGTATAGGAAAAGATGGAACAAATAATTCAGTTACAAATGTTTTAATTACTAATGTTCGTAACTGTTCTGGAGAACTTATTTATAAAGAAACATCTGGTGCTAGAGAAGATCGTGGAACAATATATGAAATTGCAACCCTTGAGCCATTTACTGGTCCATTTGGAAATATTGAATACTATAAGTTAGTTGTCAGAAGAGCAGAAAATCAAGGCGTTGACGATTAATGATAACAACAAGATTAAATTCTTTAAAGTTTGAAAAAACTATGTTTAATGTTGTTGATTATTCAATAGGATTTATTGATGGAACAAAATTGGGTCAATCAAGATTTATGACAAATTTAGCAAAAGGAACTATAGATAGTTTAAAAAAATATATTGACATTAATGCAAGAATGAGTCCAGGAGCGTTACATCATATTTATGAGTGGGACAGAACTGGAAGCCCATCAGCAAAATTATATGAAATTAATTACATTGTAAATGATATTGGAATTTCTTTTAATTCTACCTTTACTCAGTCAAGATCAAGACGGAGTGGATCCTCTGTTCCCTTTTATGACAAGGCTAGAATAATGGAAAATGGAATTCCAGTAACCATTAGGCCTAAAAATAAGAGTGTTCTTGCATTTGAAGATAATGGAGAGCAAGTATTTACTAAAGGACCAGTTAGAGTAGACAATCCTGGAGGAGATCAAGTTCAGGGAGCATATGAAAAAGTTTTTGATTCATTCTTTAAATCATATTTTAGTCAAATATTTTTAAGATCTAGTGGCCTTATTGATTATTTAGAAAACCCAAAAGCCTATAAGAGTAATTTTAAAGCAGGATCTAAACAAGGTAAATCAAAAGGAATACAAACAGGGTATAACTGGATATTGAATGCAACAATTGGGGTAGAATAGGAATATGAAAGACATAAGAGACCTTCCATTTCCACCTATCTGGATTAATGAATATATTAAACAAGAACTAAACAAGTATGGCTTTAGTGTGCTTACAATTCCAAGCAATCCAAATGCAATAGACGATTTAACAAAAAACAGAGTTGATATTGCACAACAGTATGATGAAGATGGAAACCCTCTTTCAGCAGAATGGGATATCGCTATTCAATATGATAGGCTTTTAAGATTTAGAAGAAATGCTTTTTATCCTATGAAGTGTGAACAACTTTTATACTATGTTTATTCAGTGCCAAGCAAGATTATAGATGCTGGAATTATAATTTCACAACTTCTTGATAGATCAGATGCTGCTGCAGAAGACCTAAATAAGTGGTGTATGGCTAAGCAAAATGGGGATAGTCCAATAATAGATTTAGCCGTACCAATTACACATAACGTATATTTTCATGATATTAAGGTCTATCAGTTGGAAGAAGTTAGAGACCTAACTGAACTTGCTGCTTTAAGAGGCCTGACCCTCAATAAATTCGTTATTGAGTATGACTACCATTCCATTAATCAGGAGAAAACTATTAATACTGCCATCCCAGATCCTGATATTAATTATACCTAAAAACACTGATATACTAGGTTTAGAGGAAACATCGCCTTGTTTACCACTACACAACTTAATACAAAACTAAAAAAAGAGGTGAATTAAATATGCCAGCATATTCTCGTGGTACGTCCACTAACATTATCGTCGGTGCAGCAGCCCTTTTCGTTGCTGATGCCAATCTCAATACCACCACTAACGCTATTCCATCGTTTGTAAGCACAGAATCTTACAAGTCTACTCTTTCATCAGATCCAGACTTTACAAACATTGGTTATACAATGAACGGTATTGAACTTCAATTCCAGCCAGATTTTGGTGAGGTTCAGGTTGACCAGATTCTAGACGTTGCAAAACTCTACAAGCAGGGAATGCAAGTAAATCTTGCTACCGCTTTTGCAGAGGCAACTCTTGAGAATCTTCTTCTTGCTACCGCAGGCCAGGATTCTGACCTTTCAGGCAACAAGGCTTCATCAGCAGGTCGCACTCTTCAACTCTCCGCAGGAGACATTGGAGAATGCCCAGTTGAGCGTGGTATCATTGCAGTAGGTCCAGGAACTGGTGACTGTGAAGACTCTGGAAACGTTGAGCGTGTATACGTTGCGTATCGTGCTCTTTCCATTGAAAATGTTACAGTATCTGCTAAGCGTGACGAGGCTTCAATGTTTGAAGTTTCATTCCGTCTTCTTCCAGATGACTTGACAGCAACATACGGCAAGATCGTTGATCGCACTCACACTGCATCATAATCTTAACTGATTGATAAGGCCCATCTTTTACAGATGGGCTTTGTCCTTTTGTGCTAAAATTATGTAAATGGCTACAAAAATATATTCTTCAAAAAATCTTGAATTATTAAATGGCAGGTCCATTGAGATGGTGCCATTAAAAATTAAACATTTGCATGATCTTATGGACGAATTTGAAAATATAAAAGATGTAAAAGATGATATGGATGCAGTTGATGTTTTGGTTAAGTGCGCTGCTATTGCAATGAGACAATATTATCCCGAGGCTAAATCCCTGGAAGATGTAGAAAATTTAGTAGATTTACATATGGTTTATGAAATATTAGAGTATGCAGCCAATATTAAAGTAAATAGTAAAGATGATAAAGATGTAAAACAAAAAACTATGGATGGTGAAAAAGCATCTGGATGGTCAGATTTAGATCTTGCAAAACTAGAGTCTGAAGTATTTTTAATAGGAATTTGGAAAGATTATAGAGAATTAGAACTATCTTTATCAATGCCAGAACTTATGGCAACCCTTGCTTCACGAAGAGAGTTAGATTATGAAGAAAAAAAGTTTTTAGCAGCAATACAAGGTGTGGATATTGACAAGGGAAAAAATCAACAAAATGAATGGGAAAACCTAAAGGCTAGAGTCTTTAGCAAAGGAAAAACATCTGATGGTAATGATGTTTTATCATTACAAGGTGCAAATGCACAAATGGCTGGGTTTGGAATAGGAATGGGTTTAGAGTACGAAGATCTTACCCAAAAATAGTGTTTTATGCTATAATTGATTTACTATGTTGAAAGGAACAATATAATGGCAGCAACTACTGCAAAAGATGAAAAAACTGTAGTTCTTATTGATGGAACTAAGATTGCACTAAGACCTCTAAAAATATCATTACTTAAGCCTTTTATGAAAAAGTTTGAGGAGATTGCAACTGTTTCTCAGGATAACGAAAAGTCGCTTGTCGTTCTTCTAGAATGTGTAAATATTGCATTGCAGCAATATAAGCCAGAACTAGCAGACGACATGGAAAAGTTAGAAGAAATCTTGGATCTTCCAACTGTGTATAAAATTATTGAAGCAGCATCTGGAGTTAATCTTCAAGAGGCTGACCTTCTAAATATTTAAAACTAAAGAGGTGCTGTGAATGGCTGATATTCAGTCCAATATTCAAGTTAATATTGATGCTAGTGAAGCGTTAGCACAATTAAAAGCACTGCAACGACAAATATCAACATTTCACACCTCTTTAGCAAAAAATAGTGCTCAGGCAGCAAGGGCACAACAAGATTTACAAAGTAACTTAATTAACTCTATCAATGCTACTGGTAAGTTTTCAGCAGGCATTAGAGAAATAAAAAGTACAACAGAATCATTTACTGACTCTTTAGAAAGAAATAAATTTTCTACTAGAGAATACTTTAGGTTTGCTGCTGGCTCTACAAAAACATTTAGTAAACTATTTAAATCTGAATTTGACACAATTGGCAAGGTTGCTGAAGAACGTGTTAAAACAATGCAGACCCAATATATTAAGATGGGTCGTTCAGCAAATGGATCGTTACAGTCTATAGCAGTAAGACCACTTACTCTAGACATGCAAGACCTATCAACAAAAATTGCTCTTGCTGCACAAAAACAACAGTTATTCGGACAACTATTAAAACAAGGATCAACAAACCTTTTAAATTTTGGTAAGAATACACAGTGGGCTGGTCGTCAACTCATGGTTGGTTTTACAATTCCTCTTACTATTTTTGGTACCAAAGCATCTCAAGTATTTATAGATTTAGAAAAACAAGCAATTAGATTTAAGCGTGTTTATGGTGAAATATTTACTACAACAGAAGAGACAAATGCTGCTCTTGAAAATATAAGATTGCTTGCTGATGAGTTTACAAAATACGGTGTTGCAGTTGTAGACACTATGAAACTTGCAGCAGATGCAGCAGCCAGCGGTAAGATGGGCGCAGACCTTATGGCGCAAGTTACAGAAGCAACACGTCTTGCGGTTCTTGGATCTGTAGAGCAGTCAGAGGCTTTATCTACAACAATTGCATTACAAGATGCATTTGGAACATCAGCAGAAGACCTTGCTAGAAAAATTAACTTTCTTAACGCAGTTGAAAACCAAACTGTTGTAAGCATTGAAGATTTAACTATTGCAATTCCAAAGGCTGGCCCAGTTGTTAAACAACTTGGTGGAGACGTAGAAGATCTTGCATTCTTCCTTACAGCAATGAAAGAAGGTGGAATTAATGCTTCAGAAGGTGCAAACGCATTAAAGTCTGGTCTTGCAGCATTAATTAACCCAACTACTAAAGCATCAGCAATGCTTATGGAGTTTGGTGTTAATATCAATCAAATTGTTGAATCTAATCAGGGAAATGTTAAAGGAGTTGTTTTAGATTTTGCTGCTGCACTAGATACGTTAGACCCACTAACCAGAGCAAGAGCAATTGAGCAACTTTTTGGTAAATTCCAATTTTCAAGACTTTCAACGCTATTTCAAAACGTAAGTAAAGATGGAACACAGGCATCACGCGTTTTAGATTTAGTTTCACAATCAACAGAAGAGTTGGCAATTCTTTCTGAAAGAGAATTAAAAACAGTAGAAGATGCAACTGGAACAAGATTTAAAAAGTCAATGGAAAATCTTAAAGCAGCAATTGCACCAGTTGGAGAACAATTCTTAAAAGCAATTACACCAATAGCAGAGTTTGTCGGCAAGATACTTGAAAAGTTTAATGGTCTTGGAGACGGAACTAAAAAAGCATTAGTTGTAGTTGCAACAATTATAGGAGCAATTGGTCCAGTATTCCTTATGACTTTTGGTTTGATTGCCAATGGCGCAGCAAATATTATTAAACTATTTACAACAATGAGAAGTGGATTTCTTGGTTTAGGAAAACAATCTAACCAGTTAGCATTTCAAACTCAATACATGTCGTCTGAACAAATTGAGGCTGCTACAATTGCTGCATCTTTAAATCAAGCACATTCAAAATTAATTCAAACATTTACTTTAGAATCTGGCGCAGTTGATGGATTAACAAATGCATATAGACGTGGTATTGTTGCAGCAAATAATTTTGCAATATCAAACCCTGGCATGCTCGGGTCAACTAAAAGAAAGAAATTTGCAGCAGGAGGATTTGTTCCAGGATCAGGAAGTGGAGACACAGTTCCTGCAATGCTTACTCCTGGAGAGTTTGTTGTAAGAAAAGATGCAGCACAAGAAAATAAAGGATTTTTACAAAGATTAAATAAAGGTGGTTTTGTATTAAGAGGTACTGGAACACCTATAAATAAAGAGTTTGTTGGTGGTCAAGTACAAACATCTGGGTTACATTTAATTAGTGGTGGCCCAACACATACAAGTGGCCCACTTTCAGGTAAAAAGAAATATGCTGGTTATGTAATTGCTGGAAGTCAAGCATACAATCAAGCAACTGAAAGTAATAAAGCACTTCCATATCCTTATCCATTAACAAGAGACGATGCAAAGAAGGCTATCCAAATTCTTTCACAAGGTCCCAAAACACCAAATACAACTGCTGCTATTGGTGCACTAGTTGATGACTATGGAACATTAAATAATAATGAATCGTGGCGAAGAGGAATGGCCACAAGATATGCTTTAAATGGCGCTCTTTCTGCAGGTGAAATGAAACCAGGCGGTCCAATATTTAGAGCACTATATGCTTCATTCTTTAGAGCATCTGGAACTAACACAGACACATCTGGAATTAGAAATTCATTAATGCAAAATGCAGATAGTTTGTGGAAAAAAGGTTTGTTATCAGATAAAGGTATGACTGTTAGAAATAATAAATCAAAGAGTGCTGGAACGCATTTAAAGTATAAAACAAGTCTTTCATCAGTATTGGCCACACTTCAACAAAGAACAGGTCCAAAAGATCTTGCTACAAGAGGAGCGCTAGGTAATCTTGTAAGAGTTGACAGTAGAGGAAATGTTGTTGGAGCATCACAAAGATTCCAAAGATTTGCTGCAAATAGAGGATTTGGAATTAGAGGAATGCAGTCTCCTAATTTTGTTCTTCCGAGAAAGATGGCAACTGGCGGTTCAGTTCCAGGGTATGGAGAAAAAGATACAGTTCCAGCATTACTTACCCCAGGAGAGTTTGTAGTAAATAAAAAGGCTACACAAGAAAATGGTCCTTTATTAGAGGCTATGAATTCAGGAGTATCTGTAAAGAGACAGGATGGTACACCACCAACATCAGGCAACCCATTTGAAGGCATTGGAATAAACCCACAAAGCGCAGAAAGTGCTGGTACAAAATTTAGTAATGTTGTAGAACGTGGTTTATCAAAAGTAAGTAATACATTTGCAAATACAATATCACGAGCATTGCTTGGAAGTACTAAAGATGCACTTAATAATCAAGCATCAATGCAAAACCCTGTTTCAACACTACCATCTGGTGAACGTGTAAGTGCTGGAGGAATTATTATTCCAGTAGGTGTTAAAGATCCATCTGAAGATAAAGAAAAAGCAACAACTAAACAAACAACTAAAAGAAGATTTGGTAGGTTTGGTAGAGGTGCGGGTGGAGCAGGAGGACAAGATCTTGAAGCATTGAGAGTAAAAAATCAAATGCTTATGCAAAGGGCAAACATGGCTGCATTTGGTTTAAGTGCTGTTGCTCAGGGTGCGTCATTGATGGGTGGAGGAATTGCAGATAAGATTGCTCCAATGATGACGGCTGCTAGTGGAGCAATAATGGCCATGTCCATGATTCAGGGACCAATAAGTGCTGCTGTTGTTGGAATTGGAGCAATTGCTCTTTCAGCAGTACTGGTTAGAAGAAGTTTTGATAAGGCACAAGATGAAACTCTTGCATTTGCAGAACAAATGGGAGCAAGTTCTAAAAACATAAGAATGTTTGCAGAAGCAGCAGGAAAAGTATCTGCTGGTGAAGTTATGGAAAGAAGAAGAAAAGAAAAAACTGGAATCTATCAAATTCAACCAGGTAAAAAAACATTTGGACAAGCATTTGCTGAAGGTGAGCAGGGTAAGCAAATGACTAAAGATGTTGGAAAAAACATTAAACAAAGTGGACAAGCAGGTGCTCAAAGTGCACTTGTTTCACAAATGGCAACAGCAGTAAGTTCTGGAGCAATGAGTGCTGAACAAGCAAGAAGCGTTGTTGCAAATATCGCTCAAGAACTTGGAGATTATTCATTTGGAATGAGCGTTAACGCTAAGTTAATATCTATCCTTGGCCCCAGTGGTGAAAACTTAATGACAGATCCATTAACTGTTAGAACAAAATTAGTTCAAGATACAAGAGAAAGAATGGGTCAAGCAGCAGCGGCTACTAATAGGTCAAGCAACGTGACAGGCATGGATATGGTTAAGGCTCAAGGTTGGCAAGCAGCAGGTGCTGGCGGAGGTGCATTAGCGGGAGCAATGGTGGGATCAATGATTCTTCCAGTCGTTGGTACAGCCATTGGCGCTGTTGTCGGCTCAATTGGCGGTGCAATTGCTGGTGCAATATATGGTAGAAAAGATAGAGCAAAAAGAATGGGTGAGAGTTCAGGTGCTCAAGTAGCATTACAAAAAATTGCATTAGAACAACAACAAGAATTGGTAGATTCTATGGATTTAGAATATCAACGGAAAATAGAACTTCTAAAAGCAGAAGGAAAAATTGTAGAAGCCAAAAAACTTCAAGTAGAATATGATACAAATAGGCAAAAACTTGTTGAAGAAAATCAAAAAACAACACAACAAATTACTGAGTCATTTACAAAATCAAAGGCACAATCACAACTTATGACGGGTGTAGATAAGGCTATAACTTCTAAATATAAAGGTACAGCACTTGAAGATGTTGCTACATTATCAAAATCTACTATTGATGACATGGAACTTAAAGATGAACAAAAGTATACTCTTAAAATGCAATTAGCATCTGGACAACTTGATCCTATGCAGGTCCTTGATATTGTAGACATTTTTAAAACTAAAGAAGATCAAGAAAAATTTTTTAACATCACCACTAAGTTTGGTGGAGCAGTGTCAAATGAAGCCTTAAGCGTTGCTTCAATGTTTGCTGGAAAAGATGGTACAGAAACTGAACTACAAAAACAAATTATGCTTGAAGTAGGAGCAGCACCGACATCTAAAGAAGCACAAGAAAAAATTGATTTTTGGAATCAGATTAGCAGACTTGGCGGAGTATTAGACGTAAGTATAATTGGAAACGTAATATCAAAAGATGTAGATAAACAAGCACGTCTTATGGATATTTTTAAACAAATTGATGCAAAGAAAGGTAAGATTGAACAAAAGATTGCAGTTAAGATGTTAGGCTCAAGTCCAGAAGCAATTAAAACACTTAATGAAAATCTTGATTATTATAACGCACTTCCACCAGAACAGCAAAAAGTTTATTTAACATCATTAATTACAACAACGGAAACCGTAGATACTAACGGTCCAGAATTTCAAGCATACCTAAAAGAAACAGGTGCTAACCCAAGACAAATGGAACAAAAGGGATTTATAGAATCTAAAAAGAGAGAATTTACTAACTTTAAATCACAACAGTTAACAAAGATCGCACAAGATGCTTCAAAATTTCCAGGTGATGGCAAGAAGGGTGGCGGTGGTAAAGAAAGAGATACAACCTTTGATGATTTATTGATGAGGCTTAAAATGGTACAAAGTAGTAGCATTAATGCTCTTGGTGGACTTAAAGAATTAAAGAGAGTCATGTCTGGTAAAGATGCAATCAGTTTAACAAAATTTAAAGGTATTGATCAACAACTTTTAGGCAATGGCAAAGTAAGTCAAGAATTTTTAGATTTTATAGATTCTCTTGGTCCAGAAGGAATACAAAAAGATTTAAAGAATTTTGTCACTACGGGCAAAGATGGATTAATGACATTAAATGCAGCAGGACAAGCAATTATGCGTGGTATGGTTGCTGCAAAACTAGGCGAGTACCAGGTAAACATTAGAAACAACGTTCTAGCACTTAATCAGCAAACACAAGCCACATCAAAACTTATCAAGGCTGGATTTAGTTTTGCAGAAGCCCAAGAACTTGCTAAAGATCAAACCCTTGCTCTTGCTCTTGCAAATGATGAACTTACTCCAAAACAACTAAAAGAACTTAAAAATCAAACAAGAGAACTAACTAAGGCTCAAAGAGAATATGAAAGAGTAACAAAAGTTGCTCTTATGGATGAGATGGATGGCCAAAAGGCTAGATTTGAAATGGTACAAAAGTTTGTAGCATTACAAGAGCAGTTAATTGAAAATCAATATGCATCTGAAAAGGCAGTTTTAAGTTCTCGTCAAGCAGCAAATGAATATGCTTTAGAAAAGATATCGCAAGAAGAAGAAAAGATTAATGAGAAGTATGACAAGCAAATTGAAGCATTAGACAAGATTGCAGTAAAGCAAGAAGAAATTAATCAAATACAGCAAAGAAGATTTAATCTTGCTCAAGCGCTTGCTAGTGGGGATATGGCAGGGGCTGCTGCAGCAATTCAAGAAATTAGACAAGCAGAGGCTGCTGCACAGATTGAAAGAAAGCGAAAAGCAATTGAAGATGCAAGAAAGAAACAACTTGCTGGCATTGGGTTTGGTGGTAAAACAAGAGAGCAAATTGAAGCAGATAATAGGTCTATTGTTAATAGCCTAGCAGATATTGAAGAAAAGATTAGACTTGCTAAAAATGCCTTAGACGATGAACTTAAGAAAACTATTGGAATGACACGAATTGAAATAGAGGGTGCAGTTACTGCAATTGCTAAGGCTCTTGATGCTGGTATTGATCCAAATAATAAAGATTTCTTGGGACAAATATTAAAGGGTGTTGTTGGAGATGCAAATGCTACCGTAACTGCGCTTAAGAGTGTTGGAACTGAAATTCAAACATTGCTTGATGCACAGGCTGCTGCAAAGAAAAAATATGATGATGGTGGAGAATTTGGAGATGAAAAACTAAAAAGGGAAGAAGAGGCTAAAGCAGCAGCACTAAAGAAAGCAGAAGAAGACGCAGCAGCACTAAAGAAAGCAGAAGACGACAAAATTAAGCAATTTACTGATCAACTACTACAATATGTCATTGTTGGTGGAACGATTATCCCGATTAACAAACCCCTAAAAACTGAAACCAAATCAGGAACATCAGGAACATCTGGAACTTCTACTAAAGATAATTCAAGTACCGATCGATCAGGAGAAACTACTACTACTACATACTCTGGCGGATATAGCGGAATACCTTTAACTAAAAGTACACAAACAGTAAAAGTTATTCCAGCATCTGGTGGTTATGGAGGAATACCTTATACACCAGCAAGAACCATTGTTGTTAAAAAAGCCAAGGGAGGAATGATCGTACCAGCAAAATATGCAATGGGTGGTTTTGCAAGTGGATCAGACACTGTGCCAGCAATGCTAACTCCTGGAGAGTTTGTAGTACAAAAAAGAGCAGTTGATATGCTTGGCACAGGGGTAATGAATAATATTAATAATGGAGAACTTCCAGGTAACTCAGTGTATAATTATAGCCTAAGCGTCAATGTATCAAATAGCAATGCAAATCCAAATGATATTGCAAGAACTGTTATTAATCAAATTAAACAAATTGATTCACAAAGAATTAGGGGTAATAGATAATGGCAACAGCAGCATATATTTTAGGCAGAAATAGATATACAAGGCCACAGGCTGTAATCTGGTCGGAAAATGCTGGAACATTAGATACTACTGGCATATATATTCCTATTGGTCAAGAAATAGGTGCTGATGTTAGTTTGGCAACAACTGCACAACCAGCAAATCAATTTCTTATTTTATCAGACCACAATAGATCTTCGTTACAGTTTAAACCACAAAGAATAGAACAAAGACAAAGAATGATTAATGGTAATATGAGGTCTCATCATATTGCAGATAAAATGACAATATCTATGTCCTGGGATAATTTGCCATCAAGAGCACATTCAAGAGTTGCAGATTTTGATTCAACTGGTGCATCAGACCTTATTGGTCAAAATGAGTATACTGCAGATGCAGGTGCTGGTGGAGTAGAATTGCTTGATTGGTATGAAAACCATCAAGGTCCATTTTGGATGTTTTTGTCTTATGATAATTATAAAAATTTTGGAACAGATGATTCAGCATTCTTACACTTAACAAGTTATAGTGAAATTATGCAGGTATATATTGCAGACTTTAGTTATGATGTTGTAAAAAGAGGCAGAAGCAACCACGATCTTTGGAACATTTCTGTTGCCTTGGAAGAAGTGTAATGTTTAACAATACAGCACTAAAAAATCATTTTCAAAATTCACCAACTATTCAGTCAAAATCAAAAATAGTTGCTGAGTGGAATATGAATATGCCAGATAATATTTTTAAGTTGGGCAACTATAGATATCGCCCACAAAGTAGTGATACTAGATATCTAACAATTCAGTCAACATTTGATGCAAATGATGTCGGACAATTTTATACTGGTGCAACAGATGCTGATGTTGTAGTAGATGGTGGGGTAGATGATGATAATAGCCCAATACTCTATACCGCAACAAAAGAACAACTTAAACTTTATTATTCTTTAGAAGATTGCATTAAACCATTTAGACCAAGATCAGGAATTAATAAAACATCTTATATTCCAGGCAGATATGTACCGTCATTTACTACTGATGCATTAAACGGTCAAGGTTCTTTTTTTACACAAAGGCCAAGATATTATATGCCAGATAGAAATGATGAATTTAAATACTGGACCTCTTATAGAACCGAAAAAGAATCTACTTCTTCTGCTAATACAACAGAGCGAGGTATAGCAAATAGACTTATAGGACAATCATATTATTTAGATGATGCAGCCCCATTTGTTGTTTATAAAAACAATGTTCCATCTAATAGGGTTGTTGTTAAAATGCAGACCAATGTTGGTGGTGTTAATTTAGGTCCGTATCAATCTACAGTTAGCACTTTGGCAGATCCCTTTTATGGTATCGCAAATAAGACAACTCCAACTATATGGAAGATTCAAACATTAAAAGGAAATCAGTGGGTAACTGTTCAAGATTTTAACTTTGCATCAACGAGACCAGACGGATCGCCAATTGTCCCAGATGACGGGTACGTAGAATTATCGTATGGGCTAAAGGTTCCAGACAAATACAAAGAACGTTTTATACATGCAGAAACTTTAACATCAGAAAGTTTATTACCAAATAAATCAATTGATGGCTATTCATATTTAGTTATTACAAGTTCTACAGATAAAGGAACATATCATATTTGGAATAGTTTGTCTAATCAATATGAACAGTTTATTCCAGAGTACACCTGGTTTTTGACCGATGATTCGTTAAATCAAACAAAACATTTTGTAACTGATTTGACAAGTCCTCCATCATATATAGAGTCAGAAACAAGTCAAATCAAATATAGAGAGTTTGAATATGTTAAGGGAATAAGAATAGTTGTAGATTCTATGAATAAATTTAACTCATCATTTGATTTGATTGAGTTTTCCCCTAGACTTAATGTTGATATTTCAGACAGAGTTGTTTCTTATAGTGTTACAAAATCTTTAGGAGATCTCGGTTCTGGTGCACTTCCTATTGGTCAGTTGCTTGCTTCAACTGGAACAATAAATATTTTTGACGAAGATCAGTCGTTTAATGAAAATTCAAATAGTTTAATTGCAAACTATATTAGAAAAAATGTTAAGTTTACTTTTTATGAAAACATTATTAATGTTTCTGGATATGATTATTTGGTTCCAATAAAAACTTTATACTCAGAAGGTTTTCCTCAAGCAGATATAACAGGTGGAACAATTTCTATTAAATTAAGAGATTTATATTTTTATTTTGAATCAATGCCAGCACCAGAGTTGTTTATTACCAATGTTTCATTAAGTTATGCTATTGCATTATTGCTTGATTATGTTGGATTTAGCAATTATATTTATAAAAGAAATGCTGCAGATATTGAACCAGTTATTCCATATTTTTTTGTCAGTCCAGATAAAAATTTAGCGGAAATATTAAATGATTTAGCCATATCAACACAAACAGCAATGTTTTTTGATGAATATAATAACTTTGTGGTTATGAGTAAAGACTACCTAATGCCTAGTGCATCAGAAAGATCTATTAGTTATGAACTAATAGGTTCAAAAGTAACTGATAAAGTTTCTGAAATTGTTATATTAGCAGATGATGGAGAAAGTCCAACAAGCACTAGTCAAGAAGAATTAGACGCAGGGTTTTATAATACTACTTTTTGGACTGAAGAACTTGGACAAGGAAGCGCCTCTCTTGTTGAAAACACTGCCACCATTATTCAAAACAAAATTATTAGCGGGAAAAAACTTGCCAACATTATTAGTATGGCATCTCAAGATAAAAAAATATATAATGATGGAAAGATTACTTATAAAACAAGATATATTGATAAAACATATAGTCAGTTAGGACAAGAAACAAATATTAGTTCTGAAGACAAATCTTGGATATATAAGCCATCTTCCTTGTGGCAAATACAAGATACAAAAGAATCAAGAATTGGTAATGATTCTGGAGGATATAGTCTTGCTGCGCTTGTTTTAAATAAAGATCTTAGCAATTTACCACCTACCGTTCAAGGTGGAGTTATTCAAAACAATGTTGTTGATTTTGGCGAAAGTGCATACTTGTTAGTTAGATATCAAGGTTATTTTTATGCAAATGGCGAAATTATAAAATATGATGCTGTTGAGTATAACGTTGCAGGAACTGGAAATGTATGGATTAGCAATTCTGCTGAATACAAGTATTATTTATCAAATATGCCATTTAATGGAAAAATATATCATACTGGTAGAGTAAGAATATATTCTGAGCCATACTACGAACTTATTTCTGGAACTAGTAGAATGAAAGAGGGTGCAGTAATATCAAGTGGAAGGGCGCAGTTTGGAACACAAATTGCATATCATACTTCTGGACTTTTACAAGAATGGGTAAGTTATGATAATAGAAAAGGCTGTGTTATGGAATCACAATATCTTTTTGGAGAAAGTCCTTTTGCTGGAAGTACAACAACTGGCCCTGCTGGTGTAAATAACGATTTGGCTAAAAAATCTACAGCCAATAGTATTGTTAAAAAGTATTTAGGCAAATCTAATTTGACAGAAAATGAAATATTAACAACTAATACTATTAATCCACAAAAACATAAAGGAGTTATACAATCGTCAGCACTTGTCTTAAAGGGTCCAAACTTTACAAGTACTGATCCAAATCCAACAAATTTTATTACGCTTATTACTAAAAGTTTTCAAGATCGATATAATTATTTTGGTACAAGAATTAGAATTATTGGTGGATCTGTTGGAGAAATTCAAGACGAAAATAATGATTCTTATAAAACACTTGTACCATTAGATGGATCAATATATTATCAAATACCAACAGATTCTCCAAACCAACCAATTAAACTATCTGGTAATTCTGGAGGACTTGGTGTATTGGTTAATGCAACAAATAACAACGGTTATTATTTTGAAATTATTTCTTTAGATGGTGGAACTGAAGAACAAGCAAATATTATATTTTATAAAATTAAAAAAGATTCAGGTTCTACCAAAGCAATACCAGAACTTTTGTGGAGTGGCAACGGAGACATCCTATCTGACTCTGGAAACTTTGTTGGTGTTTCTAAAAAGTTTGAAGACAAATACACAACAGTTTATGATTTGGCAGTAGAGTATGTAGATAATACTTTAAGTCAAAATAGCAGAAGGTTTTATTTGTACATAAACAATGTTTTAGTTGCTACAGTTGATGACAAAGATCCACTTCCTAAAAATTATAATACGGCACTATTTACTCGTGGCGGATCAAAATGTATGTTTGAACATCTACTTGCCATGGGACCAAATTATTCTACTAATGGAGCAACTACTATAACTGAGCCAATTAGTAAAGTATTTAGTGGTAACTCAATTAACATTAAAGACTCATTAAGAAAATATGCATTAAGCGGTGTTTTGCAAGATACATATTTATCTGGTGTTGGACCTGGAAACAATCCAAATTATAAAATTTTTTATGATGAGTTTGGAACTATTATGAGAGAGTGTGCATATTTAAATATTAGATTTGATAATGCATATCCAGCACTATCCTCACAGATATTAAAACCACAAGATAGGGTAAAAGATTTTACTATTTCAAATTATCAATCAAATGCTTATGGCGCAGAATTTTTAATTTTTAATTCAACGGATTCTTTATTAGACCTAGGAACTACATCTTTTAACTTTTTAAACATTGTTGGTATTGCATTTACACAAGATAATACTAATACCCTCAGTGTTGATGATTATTTTAAGAAAACTTCAAGTTTTTCAGATCAAGAACTTAAAGGAAATGCTATTGTATATTCACCTGTTATTGAAGAACAAAAATATAACACTATTAAAAATAGCAGAATTATTTATGGAAAAAATGACTTTTCTATTGAAAGTGATTATATTCAAACATCTGATGATGCTGAAAATTTAATGGGGTGGATAATTGATAAATTAATGCAACCTAAAAAATCAGTAGGGATTGAAATGTTTGCGACTCCAATAGTTCAGTTAGGGGATATTGTTACTATTGATTATAAAAACAATGACGGTGTTGATATGGTAGCAACAACAAATACAAGATTTATAGTTTATAATATTGAATACAATAGAAATAATAGTGGACCATCTATGACAGTTTACTTGAGTGAGGTATAAAAATGGAATATTGGCAACAACAAGAAGGTACAGCCTCAGCAACACCACCAGTTCCACAAACAAATCAACAGTCATCTAATTTAGTAACAAAAGCCTCTGTTAAAATAGCAACGCCCCAATACGTTGATTTTGATGAAAATGTTACAAACGCTATAGGATCGGCAGAACTTGTAAATTTGTTTTTTGAACAAGTTGCTGGACACGAACTCTTAATATTAAGTAATAAAAATTTTGTTAATACTAAAAATATAGATTATCAACCTATTGCAAATATATCAAACTTTAAAAATACATATGATCCTAAAAAGATTATAGCCCTTCAGGATACTTCAGATGTTTATTTTTTTAATTTTGCCATTAATCTTCTCAGCAGAATACCAGATGTTTCAACAGATTCTAGCACAAATGGTACAAATGTTTACATGGATTCAGGTGGAAATTTGGTTATAGAAACTAAAGATAATGAACCTGATGAAAGAGTTCAAATAGAAATTTTTTCAGGTGGTATAATATATAATGATACATTAGGGGTTGATGAGTCTTGATAACTGACACTGGAAAAGAAATTGTTGCAAAGTACCTTTTGGGCACTGCCCCAGCATTTGCATCCTACATGGCTTTTGGTTCTGGACCACAACCATTAGGATCTGCAGACTCACATAGTTTTAATACATATGCACAAAAAGAACTTTTAGATTTTGAGATGTTTAGAGTTCCAATTTCTTCCAGAGGATATGTATATGAAGATGGAGTAAATAAACTAGTTTTTACAGCAGAACTTCCCAGCCAGGAAAGATATGAAATTTCTGAAATTGGAATTTACTCTGCGGGAAGCAATCCTTCTGCTGCTGGATTTGATAGCAGGAACCTTGTTTTATTTTCACAAGAAGAGGCTTGGCAATCAGTAACTGCATCAACGGCAAATATTCAAGTTGTAACAACACCACTTGATTCTGAAGACAATAATGTTATTGATGTTGCCTATGATGTTTTTCAAGCCAATGCTGATAATAGAATTTTTTATAGAAATAATAGAAATGATTATCACGAAAGATGCAGGTTTTTTAATAATGTTATTTTGGTTGCTGGTGATTTTTCTAATATTAAAGATGCAACATCTTCTACTGATCTTTCTGCAGTTTATCATATTGCAAAAACTGGAACATCAATTAACCTGTCTCAAAATTCTTTGTCTGACAAAATCAAAATTGCCTTTTCTGTTATAAATAAGTCTGCAGCCCTAACACTTTCAACCCCATACACTGGACCAGATAGTGTTAAAATTATTGTTGATTTTATTAACACTTCAACAAAAAAAGCAAGATTAATTTTTAATGTTATTGATGCAGGAAACGCAAGCATTGATTTTTCAAACAATAGATATTATACTATTGAAAAAAATATTTCAGATGTTGTACAAGAAGATGGTTTTTCTTGGGCAGATGTGACATCTTTAAAAATATATGCTTGTGCAGTTACAAGTAATGCTTTAACTGATAATTACTACATAGGTCTTGATGCCATAAGAATAGACAATACACAAACACAAAATCCACTATATGGATTAACAGCATATACAGTAGTAAAAAATGCTGATGAACAACCAATATTAAAAGCATCAAATACAAACAACTATATAGAATATAGGATGTCCGTTGGTGTTGAATAATGGCAGATAAAAATATTAAAAAATCTATTATTAAAAAACAAGATCTTCCACCTTTTAGTGGGCAAACTGGAAAAACTAGATTAAGATATAGAATTATTTCTGAAGATAGAAACAGATCATCGCACTGGTCAAAAATTCATGAAGTTGCGTTGCCAACAATTGCTTCTCCATATTCATATACTTTATCTGTACAACAACAGGGAAGCACTTCAACTTATGAAGTAATCTTGCAGTGGGTTCCTCCAGGAGCAGAGTTGCAAGTAATGAGAAATTATGATATATTTTTAAAAACAAATACTGCGGTTGGAGAACCAGCAGTTTCAACCTATTCATATAGCCAAACCCAACAAGGATTCTTTAGTGTTAGATTTTTATTAGATCAAGATGATGTAGATAATTTTAATGTTATTATTCAAGAAGCAACATATGATAGGATAATAAATACCAATCAAATTTTAGTTAAAACAACTAAAGAAAATCTTTAATTGGGAATGTGCTATAATTAAATACTATGCCTGAGTTACCAATACCACAAAGAGGTCAGCCACTAGATGTTTCATACATCTCTAGCATTGTTACAACAGTTAATCAACTTTTAAGGCAGTCTTCTCCAACATCTTCAAATAATACTAAGATTGTAGGCACTACCACACCAAGAACAGAATATGCTGTTCCAACGCCAGGGGCCTCTATATATGGAGAAACTGTAAATGTTACAAATGCTGCAACAACAACCGCTGGCGGAGAGGTTCCATTTAAGGTTAATTTTAGTTTTAAATATCCACCAATCGTAGTTGCAACTCCATGGAACAAGGGTGGAACTGAAGCAGGAAAAAATGTTTCCATCTTTCTCACAAATGTTACAACGTCTGAAGCAAACCTGGTTGCAAAGTTTGCGTCAAATGGTGTTGCAACAATTGATGTAAATGTTCTTGTAATTGGAATTCCTAATTAATGAAATGCACAAAGTGCAAAGGAAAAGTTTTAGTAGATCGTCAATTTAGCACATCAGAGCATCTTGAGGTATACTGTATTATATGTGGTAAAAGAAAATTTTATCATCCACCAGATAGTTCAAAAGAGGGATCATGGTTGCTTTCTCAGGAAAAGACAAGGGCAAAAACTACAATAGCGCCACTGTAATTTCTGGTAGCAAAAAAATATGGTTTCTTAATGGAGATCTCGTTAGAATATATCATAGCAGCAGGGCAACAGGAACTATAACTTTATATAATATAAATAAAGATCAAAATGAGATTTGCTTTACTCATGAATTTAAAAAGAAAAGAGAAAGAGCCTATACTGTCAATGAAACAGCGCAACTGTTAAATAGACATAGGAAATATATGCCACTACTTATGAAACGTGGAACCATACCATATCCTAAAGGCTGTAGTAAATATGGAAAAACTGGCTTTCAAATTAGATCTTATTATTCTGAAAGTCAGGTTAGAGAAATGAGAGATATTATTGCATCAATACATCAAGGGCAACCAAGAAAAGATGGATTAATAACAAACAATAATACGCCTACAAAACAAGAGTTGACACGAAGGATGGGCGATGGTATACTTATTTATACGAAAACTGAAGATGGTAGATTTATTCCTGTTTGGAATGAAAGCATTAACTAGGCCTTTGGAGGACTAATGGAGCAAAACGAAGAGACTAAGGTATCTGTTACTTTAGGATATACATTAAATCTTGGCAATTTTCAATCGCTACGGCTTGATTTGGGAGTAGTAGATTCAAAGAGGCAGGGTGAAACAACCAACGATGCTATGGAACGTGTCTATGGCTTTGTAGAGGCTAAATTGACTGAGAAGATCAATGAGGCTAAGGCAGAAATAGAAGAATAGTGGCAGACCGCAAAGACCGAATGGCTTTGCTAAGCAGATATTCTAAGTATCATACCGAAAGATATCAGGCAAAGTCTACTTTAAATTTAAATGTAGAACAGTGGGCCTCAGATGCGTTAATTGAGTCCTATGGATTGCCAGTATGCTACGATTTACTTCAATACTATTTTAAAGTGGCACAAGTTCCGTCTTGGAATTATTTTGCATATAATGCCGAAAAAATTTTAAATGCTAAACTTGATAAAGAGCAAGATGATAAAGAGCGATTAGAAAGACGTAGAAAGGCAAGGGCATGGTTAAGTGAATAACTCAGAAGCAAAAGTAATTAATGCTCTATTAAAAGATAAGCAGATACACGTTTTATTACAGGCTAATGTTGATGGCATTCTTAGAACGCACTTAGACATCTGGAATTTTATTAGAAACTATTTTGAGCACAATAGTTCTGTTCCACCAGCATCTCTTGTTGTTGAAAAGTTTAGAGACTTTGAGATAATTGATGATATTGGAGCAACTAAGCATCATCTAGAAGAATTACAGCATGAATATTTAAATGATAGCCTTAAGGACATTTTGCGTTCTGCAGCAGGAGATGTTCAAAATGACAAGGGTGTAGAAGCATTAAATAATTTAATTACAAAAACATCAGAGTTAAAAAAGAATACGTCTGCCATTCGAGATATTGATGTTATTGATCTAGATTCTGCAATTGCTTATTTTGATCATCTTAAAAAGATGGAAGCAGCGGGTAATGTAGGCATTAAAACTGGCTTACCAGGATTTGATAACTACCTACCATCTGGGATTACTGGTGGACAATTAGGAGTATTCCTTGCATATCCAGGAATTGGTAAATCTTGGCTTGCACTTTATTTTGCGGTACAGGCTTGGAAGCAAGGCAAGACACCATTGGTTATTAGTCTTGAGATGTCTGAGACCGAAGTTCGTAATCGTGTATTTACAATTATGGGTGAGGGTCTTTGGTCACATAGAAAAATAAGTAAGGGTGACATCGAAATGGATACACTAAAAGAATGGCACAAGCGTCATCTTGAAGGTAAGAATCCATTTCATATTATTTCTAACGATCAAGGTGGGGAAATTAGCCCATCAGTACTACGTGGTAAAATTGATCAATACAAGCCAGACTTTGTGATTGTAGATTACTTACAACTTATGGCACCAAATCAGAAGTCGGATAATGAAACAGTAAGAATGAAGAACTTGTCTCGTGAATTAAAACTTATGGCCATTTCTGAAGAAGTACCAATTATTGCCATATCTTCTGCGACACCAGATGATGTAAATGATCTTAGTAGTGTTCCTACACTTGGTCAAACAGCGTGGTCTAGACAGATCGCATACGATGCTGACTGGGTAATCGCTTTAGGTAGAGCAACTAACTCAGATATTATTGAGTGTGCCTTTAGAAAGAATCGTAATGGGTTTATGGGTGAGTTTTTGGTGCAGGTAGACTTTGATAAAGGTTATTATCGCTATAAAGACTACGAAGATAAGGCGTTATAATATAATGTGTCACTTCATCATAAACCGATCAAAAATTTCTATCTTGATGGCATAATCAAGGATGAGTCTCACATACCTAGACTTAAGGAAGAATATTTACGGCTTTTGGTTATGGAAATGCGTGAAACTGGATATGCCCCAAGAATTGACATTGCACCAGATTTTACGCTAAAATATGATAGTGAGAAGAATTATTTTGAGTTTGCACTTACGGCATATGGAATGTACATCGGAAGAAAGAAGATAGAGTGGATAATCGCGGTAGACGGGTACAGACCAATACATATACAGAAGACCAAATTAAAAGAGTCCTTGTCGGCTCGGGCATATCCATAGAATCAGAAGTCGGATCAGACTTTATTATATTTTGTCCATATCACAATAACACAAGAACACCAGCAGGAGAAGTTTCTAAAGAGAGTGGATTGTTTTTTTGTTTTAGTTGTCAGCAAACAGCAGAACTTCAAGAACTTATTATGAAGATGACTAATAGGTCTTATTTTGAATCTATCAGATTTATCAAGAGTAAAGAAAAAGAAACTAACATTGAAGATCTTATTAATAAAAAGTTATACAAACCAAAAGAGTTTGTTCAATATGATGAGGTATTAATTAAAAGATTAACCAATCAAACGCTAGAGTCTCCTAGAGCAATGCGATATTTTGAAGGTAGAAAAATAACAAAAAGGTCTATAGAGAAGTTTAGTCTTGGCTATTCTGAAAAACAAGATATGGTTACAATACCAGTTCAGTCACCAGACGGCATTACTATTGGATTTGTTGCTAGAACAATTGAAGGCAAAGAATTCAAAAATACTCCAGGTCTACCAAAAAGTAAAATACTTTTTAACCTGCATAGAATTAAGACTTCTAGCAGAGTGTATGTTCTAGAGTCGTCTTTTGATGCTATAAGAGTTGATCAGGTTGGGTTTCCAGCAGTCGCAACTCTTGGTGCAAATGTATCAAGTTCTCAGATTGAGTTATTAAAAAAATATTTTAGTGAGATATGTGTAGTAGCAGATAACGATGATGCTGGAAATACTATGGCTAATAAACTTATTGAAAAAATAGGATCAAAAGCATATATGATGAAACTAGATAATAAATATAAAGATATTGGTGATATGCTGGACAGTGATATAATAGAATTGTTGCAAAAATCAGACAACTTGGTTGATCAAATTTTTGGAACAAATGCATAGTTTGACAAACACAATCAAATAATATACAATAAACATATAACAAAGGAGAATAATATGAGCGTAGTAAAGGGACTAAAAAACATCAATGCCCTGCTCGACAAACCAAAATCAGATGGACCAAAGGTTCGTTGGCTAAAGTTAGCAGACGGACAATCAGCAAAGATTCGTTTTATTGAAGAACTTGACGAAGACTCTGCAAACTATAACGAAGGTCGTGGGCTTGCACTAGTTGTCAAGGAACACACCAACCCAAAGGACTACAAGCGTAAGGCTGTAGACACAATGGACACAGAAGGCCGTGATTGGGCAGAAGAGATGCATCGTAAAGATGTAAAGGCTGGCTGGAGAGCCCGTCTTCGCTTCTACTGTAATGTCCTTGTAGACGATGGCCTAGAGCCACCATATGTTGCTATCTGGTCAATGGGTATCAGCAAGCAATCATCATTTAACACAATTAAGGAATACGCAATGGAGACTGGAAGCATTTCAAATGTTGTCTGGAAGTTGAGACGTAATGGTCAGGGAACTGAAACCAACTACACACTTATTCCATCTGCACCAGACAAGGAGCCATTTGATTGGACAGGCACAGAGCCATATCCACTTGAGTCTGCTCTTCGCAAGATTCCTTATGCAGAACAAGAAGCGTTCTACCTTGGCTTTGACAGCCCATCTATTACCAGTGCAAATACTGACTGGTAGTAGATGAATTACGTAGGCTTACACGTCCACACCCATTTTAGTTTATTTGATGGGATTGCTACTCCAGAAGAATACGTTGACCGTGCAGTTGAGTTAGGGATGCCAGCAATAGCCATCACTGACCACGGTACTTTATCTGGGCATAGGGAACTGCACCGTATTGCAAAAGCAAAGGGCATTAAGCCAATTCTAGGTCTAGAAGGATATATGTGTTCAGACATATCTGATAAAAGAGATAAGTCTGAAAGAGAAGGTCAACAAGATCTTGTCTATAACCACATTATCCTTCTAGCCAAGAATCAAATTGGTTTGGAAAACCTAAACAAGATTAGTGAACTATCTTGGACAGATGGTTTCTTTAAGAAGCCACGATTTGATTTTACTATTTTGGAAAAGTATAAAGAAGGAATTATTGTTACCTCTGCTTGTCCAAGTAGTGTGCTTGTAAAAGCATTAGAAGAAGAAGAGTTTGCTCTTGCCAAGAAGTACATATCTTGGTTCAAGGAACGATTTGAAAATGACTATTACATTGAAGTTATGCCTCATAATGATTCAAAGATCAACAAGTATCTTATAGAACTTGCAGATGAGTTTAGCATTAAGGTTGTTGTAACTCCAGACTGTCACCATGTTGATCCATCACAAAAAGAAATACAAGAGTTTAAGTTGCTAATGAATACACATGGTAAGTTTGTAAAAGATGCAACGTATGAGAAGTCAAAGAAAAAAGGCACTATGATGGAACGCCTAGATTATCTATATGGCGAAGACCGTCAGATTACATTTAATAAGTTTGATATTCACCTGCTCTCATACGAAGAGATTAAAGCAGCGATGGAATCGCAGGGGATAGATAGACCTGATATCTATTCAAACACAATTCTATTAGCAGAGACAGTAGGAGACTATGGAATCCAAGAAGGACTAGACTTACTGCCAGTACAGTATAAGAGTCCTGATAAGGAACTTGCAAAGGTTGCATTAGAAGGTTTGGTAGAACGAGGTTTGTCAGAAAATCAGGAGTATCTTGATAGACTTGAAGAAGAGTTGCAGATTATTAAAGATAAAAAGTTTGCTCCGTACTTTCTTGTTGTAAGCAATATGATTAACTGGGCAAAGAAAGAAGAGATTATGGTTGGGCCTGGTCGTGGTTCATCTGCTGGTTCTCTTGTTTGTTATGCACTAAAGATTACAGATATAGATCCTATTGAGCATAACCTTCTGTTCTTCCGTTTTATTAACCCAGAGCGTAATGACTTTCCAGATATTGATACAGATATTCAAGATACTCGTCGTGAAGAAGTGAAAGATTATCTTGTTAGACAGTATCGACACGTTGCATCTATTGCTACTTTCCTTCAGTTTACTGGCAAAGGAATTGTTAGAGATGTTTCACGAGTACTAAATATTCCACTGTCAGATGTAAACAAGGTTTTAAAGACTGTAGACTCGTGGGATGATTTCTGTAGTTCAAAATCAACCAGAGAGTTCCGTGAGAAGTATCCAGAAGTAGAAGTCTACGGAGAACAACTTCGTGGTCGTATTCGTGGTACAGGAATTCACGCAGCAGGTGTAGTAACAAGCAAGGAACCAATTTTTAGATACGCACCACTTGAAACAAGATCGTCTACAGGGTCTGATGAAAGAATTCCTGTCGTTGGTGTTGATATGGAAGAGGCCGAAAGAATTGGTTTGATTAAGATTGATGCATTGGGTCTTAAGACTTTGTCTGTTCTTAAGAATACAATTGACATAATCAAAGAACGAGATGGCAAAAAGATTGACCTTCTTAAGATTAAGATGGACGATGCAAATGTATATCAGATGATATCAGATGGATATACAAAGGGAGTGTTTCAGTGCGAAGCAGCACCATACACAAACCTTCTTGTTAAGATGGGCGTTAAGAACTTAAACGAACTTGCAGCATCAAATGCTTTGGTTCGCCCAGGTGCTGCAAATACAATTGGCAAAGATTATATTGACCGTAAACACGGTCGTCAGAATATTAATTATCTTCACCAAATTTTAAAACCATTTACGGAGGATACTTATGGTTGCATTCTTTACCAGGAACAAGTTATGCAGGCATGCGTACACCTTGGCGGTATGTCCATGTCGGAAGCAGATAAAGTTAGAAAGATCATTGGCAAGAAAAAAGATGCTAAAGAGTTTAAGGAGTTCCAAGATCGTTTCGTTAGTGGTGCTAGTAAGCATATCTCCCCTAATAGTGCTTTGGATCTTTGGCATGATTTTGAAGCGCATGCTGGGTATTCGTTCAACAAATCGCATGCCGTTGCTTACAGTACTCTCTCGTATTGGACAGCGTGGCTCAAATATTACTACCCGCTAGAGTTTATGTTTGCACTATTAAAAAATGAAAAGGATAAAGATGCAAGAACTGAATACCTTATTGAAGCAAAAAGAATGGGCATTAGCGTTAAGTTACCTCACATTAACGATTCGGATATCGATTTTAAAATTGAAGGTAAGGGTATTCGGTTTGGGCTCACTGCTATCAAGTACATATCTGATAAAATTGCAGAGAGATATATTTCAGCACGACCATTTAATTCATACAAAGAACTTGAAGAATTTACCTTTACCAAAGGCAACGGAGTAAACAGTCGTGCACTCCAAGCACTTAGAGTAATTGGTGCTGCAACATTTAATGACAATCCTAGAAATGATAAAGAGATTAAAGAGAACTTATATGAATACTTAAATCTTCCAGAGTTTAATATTACAATACCTTCTCACTACTATGCATTTATTCAGGATATTGTTGACTTTGAAGAAAAAGGATCATACATTTTTATGGGTATGGTAAAATCAATTAAAAGAGGAATAGGGTGGTCACGAGTTGAAATTTTGGACAAAACTGGGTCTGTGGGTATATTTGATGATGAAAATACGACTATTGAGACTGGTCGTTCTTACTTGGTTCTTTGTAATGATAATAGGATTGTATCTGCCATACCTTCTGAAGAAATAAAAGAATCATCTAACGCACTTGTTAAGTTCCTTGGATACAAGCAGTTACCATACAAGGACGATCAAATGTTTGTAATATCCCTTAAGTCAAGAACTACAAAGACAGGTAAAAAGATGGCTTCTCTAACACTTGCAGATACATCTAGAGATCTTCATTCTGTCACAGTATTTCCTACGGCATTTGCAAAAGCATATATGCATATTGAAGAAGGAAAATCCTATAAGTTTGATTTTGGAAAGACAAAAGACGGAACAGTAACATTGGAGGATGTACATGTCAGTTAGTATAGAAGAAGTCTTAGCACAACTTAATCCTAAATTACGTAAAAGCATAATGTCTGGAGATTCAGTTCCAGCAACAGAATATGCAGCAACACCTAGCACTGGTCTTAATAGGGCTTTAAACGGTGGTTTGCCATATGGTAGGCAAGTTCTTATGTGGGGGTCTAAGTCGTCTGCAAAGTCCTCTCTATGCCTTCAGACAGTTGCTTTAGCACAACAAGAAGGCAAGATTTGTGCTTGGATTGATGCTGAAATGTCATATGATAAAGAATGGTCACAAAAACTTGGAGTAGATACATCTAAATTAATTGTTTCAAAGGCTAGAACAATTAATGAAATGGTTGATGTAGGTGTGCAACTAATGGAGGCTGGAGTTGATTTAATTGTAGTTGACTCAATTACTTCATTATTACCAGCAATATATTTTGAAAAAGATACGGATGAACTAAAACAACTAGAAAATACTAAACAAATTGGTGCAGAATCTCGTGACTTTAGTAATGCGTGGAAGATGATTAATTATGCAAACAATAAAGTTAAGCCAACTTTGTTTATTCTTATTTCACAATCAAGAAATAATATTAATGCAATGTATACCAGCCAACAACCAACTGGTGGTCAGGCAACAAAGTTTTATTCATCAACTGTTGTTAAACTATTTTCATCAGAATCAGACAATCAAGCATTGAAGGGGAAGATACATGTTGGAGACAAACTCATTGAAGAAAAGGTTGGTCGTAAAGTTAGGTGGGAGTTACAGTTTTCAAAAACTTCTCCATCCTTCCAATCTGGTGAGTACGATTTTTATTTTAGAGGTGATGATCTTGGTATTGATTCCATCGCTGATTTGGTTGATACAGCAGAAAGTATAGGAATAATCAATAGAACTGGTGCTTGGTATCAACTTGACGATGGTACAAAGATTCAAGGCAGAGATACATTTGTAAGCAGAGTAAGAGAAGATTTAGACCTACAAAATATGATAAAGAATAAAGTTAGTAATGTCTGAAAAGTTTAAAACTTTTACTGGTAAATTTTCATGTCAAAAATGTAGTGAAGTTGTAGGTGCTTGTAGGCTTTGGTTTGAAACAAAAGACGTAACTTGGATGTGTACTAAAAAACATATGTCTAAAGTAAATCTACTTCCTAGAACAAAAAGGGATTATCAAAATGAGTGAGCGTTCTGAGTCTAAAAGGTTAGGTGCTATACAACATAAAAACTCTGGTAGAAATACTAAAAAGGGAGATGCATCTTGGAATGGTTTTACTGTAGATTTTAAGGAAAGTGCAAAATCATTTACTTTGAATGCTGCTGTTTGGGCAAAAGTAGTAACAGATGCAATTAAGAATAATAGTGATCCAGCACTTGTTATTATTCTTGGAGAAGGAAATAAAAAGATTAGGCTTGCTATAATTGAAGTAGATGTTTTAGAACAATATATGGATGGAGAATAATGGAAAAAACAACACTAGAAATGATTAATGGTTTGTCTGAAATATCAGAATATATGGAAGATGAAGATCTTACAACTGCACTTACTATGATTGCTAAACTTATTATTAAACCAGATATCCCAATTCAAGTAGCAACATTAGAAATTGTCAGGCTTCAGGCTATTGCTGCTAAATTATCATTAAAAGCAACTTGGATGGCAAATGTTGACAAAAACAACAGGGCAAAGAAAAACATTTACTATACTGCAGCAGAATCAGTAAACAATTTAGTATCAGCACTGAAATATATTACCAAATAGTGTATACTTATATAAACAAAGGAATATAATGACTAAAAGTTTACTACAGCAAGTAATGGTTAGACCAGCAAAACCAGAAAATGATATAGATGTAAATGCAGTTGTTCAACAAATACAGTCTGGCTATATGGTTGGACAAGATCCAAAACATCAAAAGAAAAAAACATTTGCGCCATCAGGCTTAATTTATGGACATGGAGAATGTCCTAGATATTGGTATCACGCATTTGATGGTGTTGTTTTTGAAAGTACAAACACTCCGTTTTCAGTAGCAAATATGTCTAATGGATCTCTTTCTCACGGTAGAATTCAAGATGCACTACTAAAGTCTGGAATTGCTAAAAAGTTTGTAGATGAAGATGGTAAGGAAACAACAGAGTTTAAAATTCTTAGCAACGACCCTCCTATTTATGGCTGGGCAGATGGAATGATTGAATGGAATAACGAAGAGTTTATTATTGAAATTAAAACTGTAAGCAATGAAGGTTTTGAATATATTAAAAAAACAAACAAAGCAAAGACATATCATATTGCACAGTTGTTGATTTATATGAAGATAATGAAGATGTCTAATGGTTTAATGATTTATGAGAATAAAAATAATTATGAGTTGTTTATAGTTCCAATTAGTGTTAATGACCACTATAGAAAATGGATTGATACTACATTTGATTGGATGAAAACTGTAAAGCAAGCATGGCAAGATAGGCAGTTACCACAAAAAAATTATAGATCAAACTCTAAAATTTGCAAAGGATGTCCAATACAAAAGGCATGCGCCCTGTCAGAACCAGGGGTAATTAAAATTGGTTCGCTGGAGCAATTGAGTGAAGCCATGTGAGTGGTGTGAGAATGAATTTTCTCCTGCCGTAAGTTATCAAATTTATTGTAGTCCAGAATGTCGAACCGAAGCGACAAAAATTAAAATTGCAGAAAAGCAAGCAATTAATAAACGCAAAAAAAGATATGGCAAAGATCGTAAATGTGCAAGAGGATGTGGAACTGTTCTTTCAGCATATAACGACTCTAACTATTGTGAAAACTGTTCTATAGATAATAAAAAGGTTAGTAAAGCATTAAAAGAGTTGAAAGGGTTAATAGACTATGATGACATGCGTTAGACCAGAAAAATTTGTTGCTATTGATGCAAGTACTAACAGTTTAGCATTTGCCCTTTTTGAGTTTGGTAATTTAAAGATGATTGGAAAGATTAGTTTTGAAGGAAAAGATGTTTATCAAAAATGTATTGATGCATCAAAAAAGGTGCAATCGTTTTTAAAGGATAAGTCATTTATAAATACTGATTCTATAATTATTGAACATACTGTGTTTATGAATAGTCCAAAAACTGCAGCAGATCTTGCATTGGTTCAAGGCGCTATTATTGGGGCAGCAGGAGTTTCTGGGGTGCTTAATGTAGCAAAGGTATCACCAATAACTTGGCAAAATTATATTGGAAATAAAGCATTATCTAAAGAAGAAAAACTTGTTATTAGATCAAAAAATCCAGGCAAATCAGATGCGTGGTATAAATCTTATGAGCGTAATATAAGAAAAGAAAGAACTATAAAATTTATTGAAATCAACTATGATAAGATTATAGATGACAATGATGTGGCAGATGCTTGTGGCATAGGGCATTGGGGTTTAAATAATTGGTCAAAAGGAATGGGAGTTGACACTTGATCGCTATGGGTACTAAACTATATACTAATGAGGTCTGGTTGCGTAAAAGATATGTTCTTGATAAAAAGTCAGTGCCAGATATTGCAAAAGAATGTCAAACAAGTTCAGAAACTATTTATGTATACCTGGCAAAATTTGGATTAAGGAAGTCAAAACGATGAGTGATAATCTTAAGATTACAGTAGACCAAGTAAATCACCCTGAGCACTACACGTCAGACCCATCTGGTGTTCAGTGTATTCAAATTACTCGCCATAGAAATTTTAATATTGGAAATGCATTTAAATATTTATGGAGAGCAGGACTAAAAGATGAGTATAAACATGTTGAAGATTTAAAGAAGGCTATCTTTTATATACAAGATGAAATTAATAGAATTGAAGGACAAAATGTCTAAAGATATTGAAATAGTCGAACATCTGGATGAAATTAATAAAGTTGTTGAAGAATATTTAAAAGGTAGCGATCCAACAAAAATTTCTAAAGATTTAAGTATTCCAAGAACTCGTGTTGTTGCACATCTAAATGAATGGAAAGTTATGGTATCTGCAAATGATGCCATTCGTTCTAGGGCTAAAGAAGCACTTGCTGCAGCAGATGCACATTATGGAAAACTTATTGCAAAGGCATATGAAGTTATTGATGAAGCAACAATGAACAATAACTTAGGAGCAAAAACTGCTGGAATTAAACTAGTACTAGATATTGAAGCAAAAAGAATTGAGATGTTGCAAAAAGCAGGATTGCTTGAAAATAAAGAACTTGCAGAAGAAGTTGTTGAAATTGAAAAAAGACAAGAAGTTCTTGTTAATATATTAAAAGATATTGCAAAAGATCATCCACAGGTTCGTGATTTAATTATGCAAAGGTTGTCTGATATATCAAGATCAGACGAGGTGATTACAATTGTCCACGATGTTCAATGATTTTTTAGAAGCACTACAAGATAGCCCTTTTGAAGAAACTCCAGTAGATGCAAAAACATTTGTTGAGTCATTAGACTATCTTGGACAGCCATCATTGTCAGATACACAATATGAAATTGTAGAAGCAATGAGTCAAATATATAAAAAGTCAGACCTTGAATTATTAATGGGGGATGTCGAAGGATCAAGATATTATGACAAGTACACTAAAAACGAAATTATTTTACAACTTGGGAAGGGTAGTGGCAAGGACTTCACTTCAACTGTTGCTTGTGCCTATATTGTTTATAAGTTACTATGTCTTAAAGATCCTGCAAGATATTTTGGCAAACCGCCTGGTGATGCAATTGACCTTATTAACGTTGCTATCAACGCCCAACAAGCAAAAAACGTATTCTTCAAAGGATTCAAAACAAAAATAGAAAAGTCTCCTTGGTTTGCAGGAAAATATAACGCTAAAGTAGATTCTATTGAGTTTGACAAAACTATCACAGTTTATTCTGGACATTCAGAAAGAGAATCCCATGAAGGTTTAAATTTATTGCTTGCAGTTCTTGATGAAATTTCTGGGTTTGCTAGTGAAGTTGGCACTGGAAATGAACAAGGTAAAACAGCAGACAATATATATAAAGCATTTAGAGGAACTGTAGATTCTCGTTTTCCTGATTTAGGAAAGGTTGTATTGCTATCGTTTCCAAGATATCAAGGAGATTTCATTTCTCAAAAATACGATAGCGTTATAGCCGATAAAGATATTGTTCATAAATCACATAAGTTTATAATTAATCCACTGCTAGATGAAACACCAGACAATACATTACAAATTGAATGGGAAGAAGACCATATTATTTCTTACAAATTCCCTGGAGTATGGGCACTTAAAAGACCAACATGGGAAGTAAATCCAACTAGAAGTATTGATGATTTTAAAATTGCTTTTTATACAGACTTAGGAGATGCAATGATGCGATTCCTATGTATGCCAACATATTCCTCTGATGCTTTCTTTAAACAAAAGGATAAGTTAGAAAAATGTATGACCATTCGTAATCCAGTAGATGAATTTAGAAGATTTGATCAAGGGTTTGTTCCAGATCCAAATAAAACATATTACATTCACGCAGACTTAGCACAAAGACATGATAAGTGTGCTGTAGCAATTGCACACGTTGACAAGTGGGTTAACTTGCAGGTTATTAAAGATTATGAGCAAGTAGCGCCAATTGTTGTAGTAGATGCTGTTGCATGGTGGGAACCTAAAAAAGAAGGAGCCGTCAACCTAAGTGAGGTAAAGAACTGGATTATTAATCTTAGAAGACTAGGATTTAATATTGGCAAGGTAACATTCGATAGATGGCAATCATATGATATTCAGCAAGAACTTAAGGCTGTAAATATTGATACAGACACAGTTTCAGTTGCTAAAAAACATTATGAAGATTTGGCTATGCTTATTTATGAGGATAGAATTGTTATGCCAAGCATTCCACTTTTATTAGAAGAATTATCTGAACTCAAGATTATGAAAAATAATCGTGTAGACCACCCACGTAAATCTTCTAAAGACTTGGCTGACGCAGTTTGCGGAGCAGCCTTTGGTGCGATATCATATACTAGTAAAGATAATAATCTTGAAGTAGAGGTTAGAACTTGGTCAAGTGCACACAAGGAAATGCAGAAGCAGAGAAGACAAGAACTAGAAAATGAAAGAAATAACGAGATGCCAGATGACGTTAAAGAGTTTCTTGGTAAACTCAATTTGCTATAGTTCGCAAGATCTGCTATAATAGAATTCTGGCCGTAAAGTCAGATAAAACATAAAAACAAGGAGAAAAATGAATTCATTTAAGAAAATCTCAGTTGCTACTGCTGCAGCCCTAGCAATCGTTGGACTTTCTGTAGCACCTTCATCGGCAGCACCGCTTGCCGTTACAGTTGCAACAGTTACTAACGCTACAACGGCAACAGCACCAGCGACAGTTGCAGTCCCATCAGCAAACCAGATCACATCTGGAACATCTGTGGCACTTGCAGCAACAGCAGATACAGGAACAGCAGTTTCATTTGCTGCATCAGCAACAGTTAAGTTAGTTACAGCACTACACACAACTGATGCACCAAAGACAGTTGCTTCAGGAGTATCATCTCTTTCAGTAACTTCTGCAGGAGCAGCAATCACAGTGTATGCCTACACAACAACAACAGCAGTTGGTTCAGTAACCATTACAAATGGTGCTTACTCAACAATCGTATACCTTAAGGGAACCGCAGGAGCAGCATCTAATGTTGCAGTTTCAGTTCCTTCAGCAGCAGCAGTTGGAACAATTCCAACAATTACAGTTTCAGCAACAGACATTTTTGGCAACGTAGTTGCATCAGGCGAAACAATTACTACTACAATAATTGGATCTACTTTTGCTGACGGTTTGGCTACAAAGAATCTAATTACTACAACAACAGCAGAAGCAGTAGCAGATACAACTCTAGTAGTTGGGTCAAAAACTGCAGCACTTGTTACAGCAGTAGCAGGAACAATTCAGGTTGTTGTTACAGGAGTTGCATCAGCAACAACAGTTACTGGTCTTCCAGCACCAGTTAAGGCTGCTACAGCATCATTTGTTGTTTCAGATCTTAACGGAACAATCGCATCTCTTAATGCACAACTTGCAACAGAGAAGGCTGGTCGTGCACTTGATGCTATTGCAGCAGCAAATGCGCTTGCAGCAGAAAAGGCTGGTCGTGCAGCAGACAAAGCAGCAGCAGACAAAGCAGCAGCAGATGCTGCACTTGCTAAGGCTACTGCCTCATCTGAAGCACTAACTGCTAAGACTATTGCAGACACAGCAGCACTAAAAGCAAAGGCTGACTATGATAAGGCAAAGGCTGACTATAACAAGTTGGCTGCAAAGTGGAACAAGGCTAATCCAAAGGCTAAGGTTGCACTAAAGAAGTAAATAATCCAACACTTAGGGCAGGGGAGCATAAGTCCCCTGCCTTTTGTGTTATAATAATATAGTATCTGCCTAACGGGGATATAAATTAACTCGCTGAAAAGGAGAAAAAAATGGTAACAACGTTCGCTATGGATCTTTTTAAAGATCCCTTTTTTATTGGATTTAATCGGGAATTAGACAGATTAAGCCAAGCACATTCAATTAATGCAGGTGTATACCCACCATATGATCTACTTAAACTAGATAATGATAACTATATTATTACTCTAGCGGTAGCAGGGTTTAGTAAAGAAAGCCTTGATATTTCAGTAGATCAGGGAACATTAATTATCAAGGGAGAACAAGTAACAGTAACAGACGCAGAAGTATTACATAAAGGAATCGCTGCAAGAAAGTTTACTCGTTCATTTGCTCTTGGTGAATATATGGAAGTAACAACTGCTGATCTAACTGATGGAATGCTAAATGTTAAAGTTACACGTAATATTCCAGAAGAAAAGAAACCAAAATCAATTAAAATCAAGTAAAAAAATAGACCTGAGCACGTCTTAAAAATGCTCATTTTTTAATTTAATGTTATAATAGTCCTAACAGGCATAGCCTGTTCAGGGGGGAAGAGGTATTAAAAAATTATTAAAAGTATTACTGGTGCTGTCACTGGCTCTACTTCCCCTACTTATAGGTCTTGACAAAGCCCACGCAGCAGAAGGCTTGACTGCTCAAGTCTATAATGTACTAGGACAAAATGGCTCTCCCTACATACCCCAGGGAGCCTCTCCAGTCGTCACGACTAATGTACCTAACATTAACTTCCAGTGGGGTTCTGGTAGTGTATTAGGTGGCCCTTCAGAGGATGTTATCGTACGATTTACTGGGTCAATTAGAAGCGATTCTACTCAAGACATATCATTTTTAGCAACAGCAGACGACGGAACAAAACTGTATGTTGATGGCATACTGGTAGCAAGTGACTGGGTAGACAAAGGTGGTGGAGGAACTACAACTGCTCCAATATCTTTTACAGCAGGAGTCCCCAAAACAATAGAATTAATGTATTATGAAAATGGTGGTGGAGCAAACGTATTTTTAAACTGGGATCAATCTGGATCAATGGATATTATTCCAGCATCAGCCTTTACATCTCAAGCAGCCCCAGTAGTAAAAACAATAGGTCCTCCAAGAAATTTAACAATAAGTAGTGGAGAAACCTCAACAGTCTTAACTTGGGAAGCCCCAAATACTGGCAATACTCAACCAGAAAGATATGCAATAAGTTTTAATTGTTCTGGATGCAATGGTTGGGGAATTGCAACTGGAAATGTTGGCGGACCAAATTCTTTAAACACAACAATAACAATTGATCATTCCTTGCTAAATGGACTTATGCCAGCAGGAACAGTCTGGTCATTTCATATTAGATCAGATAACGATACCTTTGCCCTTTACTCTTCAAATTCAAATGTTGTTACTGGTTCTACATATGTAGCACCTGTTCCAGAGCCTTCACCAACACCAACCCCTAGTCCTTCTGAAACATCAACTGTAACAACGCCTACACCTGAAACAACAACAGTTACAACCCCTAGCGAAACAGCAACTGTAACAACACCAACCCCAGCACCAGGGCCAGTTACAGTAGCACCTACTGGACCAACTGAAGCAGAAATTGCAGCAACAACTGCAGCGCAAGCAGCAGCGCAAGCAGCAGAAGCAGCAAGAATACAGGCAGAGACAGCAGCATTGATTGCAGCCCAGGCAGCAGCAGCCCAAGCGGAGGCTGAAAGAATTGCAGCACTTCAAGCAGCACAAGAAGCAGAAAGAATTAAAGCAGAAGCAGAGGCCCAAGCAGAGGCTGATCGTATAGAAGCCGAGATTGAAGCAGAAAGAATTCAGGCAGAGATAGAAGCCCAAGCAGAAGCAGATCGTATTGCAGCAGAAATTAAAGCAGCAGAAGAAAAAGCAGAAGCAGAGGCAAAGGCAGAGGCTGAACGCATAGAAGCAGAGCGCATAGCGGAAGAAGAAAGAGTCATTGCAGAGGCAGAGGCTGAGGCTGAGCGTATAGCAGCAGAAGAAGAGGCAATTGCAAAAGCAAAGGCAGAGGCAGAGGCTGAAGCCCTTGCAGAAGAAGAAAGAATTGCGGAAGAGGCAGAGGCAAAAGAATTAGAAGAAGCGTTGGCTGAAGAAGAAGCAGAACAAGAAGAGTTAAAAGAAATACTTGAAGAAGCCAAAGATGGAAAAGAATTAACTGAAGAACAAAAAGAGGTTGTGGTTGCAGCACTAATAGAAAATCTTAAGCCAGGAGAATCAATTTTAGCAGCAGAAGTAAAAGCATCTGGTGTATCTTATGCAGATCTTCCAGCATCAACACCAGTTGAAATTCGTACAGATGAAAATGGCAATGCATTAGTTATTACAGCAGAAGTTGCTGCAAATGTTGAATTAGTTCAAGATCCAGGAGCATTGTTAGAAGCAGCATTTACTGATCCAGGAGCAGCACTAGCAGCACTGGGAAGTATTGGTGCTGATATGACTGAGGAAGAAAGAGAAGAAGCAACAGATATGGTTGTGGCAACAGTTGTTGCAACAGGTGCAGCAATCAACGCTGCAGCAGTAGCAGCAGGGGGCGCTACAGGAGGTTCAGGTAGCGGAGGAAGTTCTGGTGGGGGCTCAGGAGCCAATTCACCAGGTTCAAGAGGAGGAAGAAAATGGTAAGAATAATAAAGAATATCCTAAAAGATATGGTAGACCAAGCATGGACCCTTCTTGGTATGTTTATTGCTTGGGTCGTTTTGGACGGTAGTGCAAAAACTGTTGTAGGTTATGGAATCATGGCAACAACAGCATTATGGATACTAACTAGTCCAATTAGAAATAGAGAGGAGGACTAAATATGGCAACTAAAAAGGTAGTAGAGCCTCCTAAGAAGGAGCACCCACAAAAGGCATTAACAAATGTTTTGATGAGAATCATAGCAGTGTTTGCAGCATCTGGTCTATCAGTACTTGGTGCTGGAGCAGTAGTTGGAATTGATACAATGCAGGCAGTATTCTTAGCAGGACTATTAGGCGTAGCAACGGTCATAGAAAGGCTGGCAAGGGCTTTTTTGGACGATGGAAAACTCACATTGGCAGAGATCAATGATGCGTTTAAAACGGTAGACAAAAAGGCTAATTAGTCATTATTTAGCCTTACTTGACACCCCTTCCTAGCCAATGGTATACTTTAGTATATCGGTTTAGAAGGGGTTTCTGCATGACTTGTATTGTTGCTGTTCGTAAAGAAGATAAAATTTATATGTCTGGTGAACGTGGTGTGTCTGATGATGATATGATCCTTGCATCTTCCACGTCAAAAGTTTGGCAATTAGGTCCATACATTATGGGCTATGCAGGAACTATGGATGGGGAACGCATTCGACATAATTTTAAACCATCTGTTCCAACTGGAAACAATATACAAAAATTTATGTATACAAAGTTTATTAAAGAACTTAGAGATTTTTATAATGATTGGTGGGTAGACGTTTCAAAAGATTCTGATTTTGGAATGATCATTTGTGCTAAAGGTGAAATCTTTGAACATAGTGCAGCAGATATGTCATTAACTCAATATAATAATGAATATCTAACAATGGGTTCTGGTTCATCATATGCAATGGGATATTTATTTGCTACAGAAAATCAAAAGGATGCACGTAAAAGATCTATTGGTGCAGTTGCATCTGCAATTAAATTCTCAACATCATGTATGGGTCCTATTGACACAGTTAGTATTTAAGGATAAAATATAATTATGAATCATTTAAATGAAGAAGATTTAACATACGATGAAAAAGAATTTGGAATTTGGCTAATTAATGGAATTGAACGTGGTTGGATTAGTGAGCCATATTGTCATACTCATGATGGAGGAATGCAATACATGAGTGAAGAAGAGATGGAAGAATGGGAAGCAGGGGGAGACCCTTGTGAAAATGTAATTAGAATTTTTATTTCATAAGTGTTGCCTTTTTAGCATAGTGGTAGTGCTCCCGCCTTGTAAGCGGGTTGCGTAAGTTCGATTCTTACAAGAGGCTCGTGATTATTTTAGGAGTTAATGAAACCTCTCATGATGCATCCGTCTCTTTAATTAAAGATGGCGAGATACTTTTTGCAGGGCATGCAGAAAGATATAGCAAACAAAAAAATGACTGGTATAACAACAAAGAAATTATCTTAGATGCATTAAACTATGGAACCCCAGATGCTATAGCATATTATGAAAAGCCTTGGCTTAAAAGATCTAGAATAGTGCTAAGGGGCGGAGCAGGAGACTGGAAACCAAACATTCCTTTAGATGTTCCAGTGCACTACTTTAAGCATCACTACTCTCACGCAGCAGCAGGATATTACACAAGCACTTTTTATGATGCTGCAATTGTTGTGCTTGATGCAATAGGAGAATATAACACATCCACAATTTGGGTGGGTGAAGGTGAAAAGATTAAGTTAAAGTATAAGCAAAACTATCCTGTTAGTTTTGGATTATTCTATTCTGCTTTTACTCAACTGATTGGTCTTATGCCAAACCAAGAAGAATATATTATGATGGGGATGGCTGCTTATGGAGATTGGACAAAATACTATAAACAAGTTGATGAATATTTCCCAAAATATAATCAGCAAAAATATAATTTTCATAAAGGTATAACTGACTGGGGATGGATTACAGAAGAAGATAAATTTGACATTGCAGCAGCAGTTCAGGTTGTGTATGAGCAAAGACTAAATGAATTTATGCGTATGGCACACTCTATTACTGGTAAAGACAATTTAGTTTTTATGGGTGGTTGTGCTCTTAACTCTTCAGCAAATACCCTGCTTTGGAATATATTTAAAGATGTTTGGATTATGCCAAACCCTGGTGATGCTGGAAGTTCCTTGGGTGCAGCAGCAGCACTATATGGTAAGCACATTGAATGGAAGAGTCCTTATCTTGGTTATGATCTTGGAGGAGAATATCCAGTAAATAAAATTTTGCGGGAGATAAGTGATAACGGAATAGCAGCAGTGGCAAATGGAAGAGCAGAATATGGTCCACGAGCATTGGGAAACAGAAGTATTCTTGCAGATCCAAGAGATCCAAATATAAAAGATAAAGTTAATCAAATAAAGCAGAGGGAACTATTTAGGCCATTTGCTCCAGTTGTTATGGAAGAGTATGCCCATCTATGGTTTGATATGAATTTTACATCACCCTATATGCAATACACAGTTAAATGTTTAAAACCTGATGTGATCCCTTCAGTTGTACACGCAGATGGAACCTCTAGGGTTCAAACTGTAAATAAAGAACAGCATCCAGGTTTATATGAGACACTACAAAAATTTTATGAAATAACTGGTGTACCAATATTGCTTAATACTAGTTTAAATATTAAAGGACAGCCATTACTAAATGATTTAGAAGATGTACATAAATGGGAAATAATGTATAATAAAAGAATAATCGTTTAGGAGGAATCATGGGAAGTCGTGGTATGGAACAAAGTGGAAGAGATCAATATTTTGATGACTATAAAGATATTAAAGAATTTAATCCTAAATGGATGGGTCCAGCAAGTCAAAAAATTTGGTGTGGAGTTATTGATAGCCATCCAACCAACAATCCAGTAGAAAAAAAGATTAGGCATTATGATCAAGAAAATTATTTTATAACAGATAATGTTGGATATAATAATGTTTTAGATGTTGACCCTAAATTTTTATACAAAATTAACTCCAACGGATTTAGATCTCAACACTTTAAAGAAGTAGATAATGATAAAATTACAATTTTAACTGGTGGATGTTCTCATTCTTTTGGAGAGGGACTTCCAGAAGAATTAAGATGGCAATCGTTTTTACTAAACAATATAAATTTAAACAATATTGAAACATTTGATGTATCCTCCATGGGTGGATCTTTTAGATTAATAATTAGAAATATTGTTTCATTCATAAGAAATTATGGGAAACCAGATTATATTTTTTTAGCATTACCAGACGTTGCAAGAGATTTAGGATTTGACACCGAAAGAAAAGAATTTCAAAGCGTTAACGTAAATTCTGAATTTTTAATTAAAAAAGATAAAACTCCAACATGTTTTAAAAAATATACTTTGAGTTTTGACGAACATGACGCAATGATGATTGCAGTAGAAGCAATTTGGTTTTTAGAGGAGTTGTGTAATCAGTCTGGTATCAAATTATTTTGGACAACTTGGGTTCCAGGTTTAGATAAAATTTTTGCAGAATTAAAAATATTTAATAATTATTTACCACCAGATTGGTCAATTTTTAACCAAACAACTCATTTATTTCAATCTATAAATAATTCTAAAAAAATATTAAAAACTAAAGAAGAACATAAAAATGTAAATAATTATTTTATAGATGCAAATATCAATGAAGATCACCCATTAGCACTGGAATATATAAAAAATAATAATATAACAAATTTAAAATTAATTGAATATATAAAAAGATATTGGTTACTTGCTAATGATGGCGCTCATCATGGTGTATTTTGGACATCTGAAATTGGAAGAATGTTTGGAGAAAAAATAAATAATGATACAAAAAATTAAAAGAATATTTTATAAAATAAAATATAGAAAACAAATTAAAAAAATAAAAAAACACAATGGCTTTATCTATTAATGTTTTATGATACAATATTAATAGGAATAAAATTTCCTATTTGCAAATAAAGGAGAAAACATGGCAGAAAAGGGTACAGTAGGGGCAATCATTGAAATTGCCAAGGCAGAAGTAGGAACCATAGAAGGTCCTAAAGATAACGAAACAAAGTACGGCAAATGGACTGGCATGAATTTTCAGCCATGGTGCCAATCATTTGTTTCTTGGTGTGCATTTACATCAGGATTAAATCCAAAAAATTATCCAAAGTCAGCATCAACTGTTGCAGCATCAGATTGGTTTAAGAAAAATAATCGCTGGTCAGATGCTCGCAATGATGATCCAACACCTGGAGACTGGATTTATTTTGATTTCCCAGATGATGGTGTAAATCGTATTTCACATGTCGGTATTTGTATTAAGAATAATGGCGATGGAACAATTCAGGTTATTGAAGGAAACACTTCAGGAACTGCAAAGGGAGACCAAAGAAACGGCGGAATGTGCGTAGAAAAAACTCGTGCATATGTAAAGGATAACAAAAAGAAATTACTCAACGGAATTGTTGGTTGGGGTCGTCCACTTTATAAAGGTGAAGAAGGTCAACCATTAGTTGTTAAACTTGCAAAGCCTGTTACAAAGCCTGCAAACAAAACTGCAACAAAGGTTGCAAAGTAGTATGGACTCAAACAAAAGAAGTCTATTAAAGACTATTAGTTGGCAGTTTGTTCATATTGGTTTTGTATACGGTCTTATTTACGCATTCACTCGTGAATGGGAATATGCCAGTTTAGGATCTCTTGTGTATCTTGCCTGGGAATTCTGTGCATACTATATTCACAAACGTGTGTGGGCAAGGTTTAGCAAGAAAATAAAATAATGCCAGACTATGTTTACAACTGTGTTGAATGTAATACACAAACAATTAAAACTAGATCAATACTAGAGTCAGAGCCACAATACAACTGTGAAAAATGTAATGTGGTTCTGACTAGACATTACACTCCTTTTGGTGTACAATTTAATGGTAAGGGTTTTTATTCCACCGACAATAAGAGGGTATAATATGTTTAAGATGGGCACTGAAGAAAAAGTAGAAGAACGTAAATGGCTGTTGACTGCACTAGATCGCTGCGATCGTTGTTCTGCACAGGCTTATGTATCTGTAACTGGTGTTAATGGAGAGTTAATATTTTGTGGACATCATTATGACAAAATCATGAATGATGTTGAAGGATACAGAAAAATGACTTCCTATGCATATTCAGTACTTGATGAAAGAGAAAAACTTGTTGAAAATCGCAGCAAGGGAGAGTCATATTCATGACACCTGACGAGGCTGCAGAAATTGCATTAGTTAATTTAATTGATAAAGGCGCCGTTGCATTTGAAGGATTTGGTGAAGATGGCGAACCGCTTTATCGTTTTACAGAAAAACTAGAAGATGTCTCCCCTGATCTTTATAAAATGCATATGTCAATGTTAAATACAGAAGTTATGGCATTGTGGGAAAAGGGTTTTGTTAACATGGATTTGTTTGAAGAAAATCCAACGGTAAAGTTAACAGAAAAAGCATTTGATAAAAATGAAGTTAATGGGTTAAACGAAACACTACAAACCTTTTTAGAAGAACTTAAACGTGTTTACCTTCAAAGACCATAAGTAGTGCTACAATAGATACATGAATGATTTTCTTGTATCGTTCTTGACAATAATTGCTACTGCTGCTATACTTTATATAAGAAAGCCTAAGCAGCAAGAAAATAAAACTAAATATAGACAAACTTATATACATCGTATTATAGGGCCATTTCTTCCAGAAATGGTTTCTGTAGATGTAAAAAATACTCAGGTTACAAAACGTCTAAAAGAAAGTATTATAGATGTTTTGATTACTGAGGATTATGCATATTGGATTCATAAAAATGTATTCTATAGGGCAAAGGTGGAAGATGGTTATGTAGACAGATCGACATCACACCCTATAAGTACAGATGGTATGTCCGAAGCAGAGTTAAAAGAAATGTTAAAAATACTGGATAAGTTAACTGATAGGAGTAAAAATGAAGGTCGTGGTGCAGGGAACGAATGAGTTCAGTGACTACCAGGTATTTCTTCGTGCTATGGGAATTGCCCTTTCATCTATCAAACAAGATAATCAAGAGTACATAGTTTATTCAGTTGGTCCACAACAAGTTCACTCTTTTGTTTCTGAGTTTTGTAATGTTTCTGAAAAAGGACTAAAAGCAAGAGGCATTAAGGTAAAGTTCTATAAAGCAAATCCTCAATGGATTGAAGAAAATATAAGCGACATTAATTATTTTGCGTATTTTAGTAAGCCTAATCAATATATATCGAAGTTGGCTTCATTTGCACAATCTAACAATGTTGAACTAAACGTATTCTCATATTAGGAAAATCATGAATATCACAGCATTAGATCAAATGGAAAAAATTGTTTCTACTAATTCAAATTTAAGGTGGGATGGATGGAATGTCATTCATCTATTAAAGTCTAAAACAGCAATATACAAAACAAATGGTGCATTTGTTAATGGCAATTGGTATATTAAAACAACCTATACTCCAGGTAAAAATGGATGGAATATAAACCAAAAACACTTGGAGTCATAGTGAATAAGCATTTATGGAAAGAAGATGCTGCTTGTTTAGATTATGATACCAATCTATTCTTTGAGAAGTATGAGGATAATCCAAACATAAGGCATGGAATAGACAATGTTTGTTTGGCTTGCCCAGTAGCACGAACATGCTTTGCTGTTGGAATTTCTGAAAAAGAATATGGTCTGTGGGGCGGGGTATACCTTGACAAGGGTGCTGTGTCTAGAGAGTTCAACAATCATAAGACTAGGGACAGATGGGCTGAGATCTGGGAAAACTTAACTATTGAAGGATAACTATGTGCATTACATTTTTAGAAAATGAATTAATTCCAGAAAATTATTTTAAAAATAATTGTCTTATTAAAATAGATAAAATAGAAGCAAATAGTAAAACATCATATGCTTTTTTTAATATTGATGATGGCGGATTTATTGAATATGATAATGTTATACTAGATAAAACATTAGACTTAAGAGATGATGATTCAATAAAACTACTTATTTTATTTACAAGCGGTCCATATCATTTGTTAGTTGATTTTTTAAATAAAATTATAATAGCAAAAGAAAAATATAAAAATATAAAACTATATATAAATACATCTATGTATGAAAATGATGAAAATAAAACAGATTTTGATACTAATTTTTATTCATTTTTATTTGATTTTTTAAAAAGATATAATATTGAATATACTTTGATAAACGATTGGTCGCAAACAGATTATGTTATTGTAAATAATTTTATTACTTTTGATAAAAATTTTATATCATCTGCACAATTAGATCATAAACTTTTTATTAAATATTTTAAACCATACATTAAAAATATAGATATTTTGCCAACAAAAAAAATTTATTTAAATAGAAAAAAATATCAAGATAGAAATGTTTACAATACAAGTTTAAGTATTAATCAAGATAATAGAATTAAAAATGAAGAAATTTTAGAAAATTATTTATTAGATAATGGTTTTGAAAGTATTTCTTTAGAAAATTATTTTAATAGTTTTGAAGAGCATTTAAATTATTTTTATTCAACAAAAACTTTGATAGCAGTCACTAGTGCTGGATTAACAAACTGCATATATATGCAAGAAAATACAAAACTAGTTGAGTTGGTTACTCCACAAATAATAGAAGTTGTTAAAAATAATAATAATTATTTGGCAATATCGTTACATAGTTTTTGGCAAGCAGTGACATCAACAAAAAACATTGATCATATTTCTATTGGAAATCATTCTAGAGATGCTGAATACATTGTTAATAAAATTAAAAATAACAAATATTTAAAAGAACTGATT
>Ga0209107_10000081_pt1 | contig 57529 bp, 57 predicted proteins | sample LakErihyJuly2011_2_FD_187460 | JGI IMG/M metagenome (GOLD analysis project Ga0209107, IMG submission 187460) | Freshwater microbial communities from dead zone in Lake Erie, Canada - CCB hypolimnion July 2011 (SPAdes) (version 2) | ecosystem: Environmental > Aquatic > Freshwater > Lentic >...
CGCAGCGCTGGCATGACAGCAGCCCGGTGCCACAATGACCGCAGCCTCGTCACCCGCCCGCCATGAAGACCCGCTCGCCTGCCGCCCAGACCCCGCCCGCCGACGTCCAGCCTGTCGCCACGGACAGCCCCGAGGACAGCCGACCGCGCCGCGGCCGCCCCAGCGCCGACCAGCGCCAGGCGCCCGACCAGACCGCCCAGAACATCCTGGAGGTGGCCACGCGGGAGTTCGCCGACAAGGGCTTCAGCGGCGCGCGCATCGACGCCATCGCCGAATCCACGCGCACCAGCAAGCGCATGATCTATTACTACTTCACCAGCAAGGAAGGCCTCTACCTCGCCGTGCTGGAGGACGCCTACAAGCGCATCCGCAGCATCGAGAGCGGGCTGAACCTCGATGGCTTCGAGCCCCTGGACGCCTTGCAGCGCCTGGTGGCTTTCGCCTTCGACTACCACGTGGCGCACCCCGATTTCGTGCGCCTGGTGATGAACGAGAACATCCACAACGGTGCCTTCCTGGCCAAGTCCGAATCGATCCAGCAGGTCAACCGCTCGGCCATCGACCACCTCAACCGGCTGTACCGGCGCGGCTGCGAGGCCGGCGTCTTCCGCACCGGGCTGAACGCGGTGGACCTGCACATGTCCATCAGCGCGCTGTGTTTCTTCACCGTGGCCAACCGCCACACGTTTTCGCTGAGCTTCAAGCGCGACCTGAGCTCGCCCAAGGCCCTGGCCGCCCGCCGCCGCAGCATCATCGACATGGTCGTTCGGCACGTGCAGCAAGAGGTGCCGACCCCGCACTGAGCGGCCGGCCAAGGCGGGGCGCCTCGGGGTTGGGCATGGGTTCATTGACAAATAAACGTACCAGTTAGTACATTATGACACTCACCTCCCAACCGCGCAGCCCTTTCGCCCAGACCGTGACCACCGCCCTGTTCGACGCCTTCCTCTCGACCGACGCCATGGCGGAGGTCTTCGGCGCACAGCGCCTGGTGCAGTCCATGCTGGACGCGGAGGCGGCCTTGTCGCAAGCGCAGGCCGCGCAAGGCCTGGTGCCCGCGGCTGCGGCCGACGTCATCCGCCAGGCCTGCGATGTGGCGCTGTACGACATCGCCGCCCTGCTGCAAGCCGGCCGGCGCGCCGGCAGCCTGGCCATCCCGCTGGTCAAGGTGCTGACGGCCGAAGTGGCCCGCCGCGACCCGGAGGCCGCCCGCCACGTCCACAAGGGCAGCACCAGCCAGGACATCCTCGACACCGCCGCCGCGCTGCAAACGGCCCGCGCCGTGGCCCTGCTGCAAGCAGGCCTGGCGCGGCTGACCACCGCCCTGGCCACGCTGGCCCGCACCCACGCCGCCACGCCGGTGCTGGCGCGCACCCTGATGCAACCGGCCACCGTGACCACCTTCGGCTTCAAGGTCTGCGGCTGGCTGGAAGCGCTGCAACGCAGCCAGCAGGCCTTGCGCGAACGCAGCGCCCAGGCCCTGGCCCTGCAACTGGGCGGCGCGGTCGGCACGCTGGCCGCCATGGGCGACGCCGGCCCGGCCGTGGCCGCGCACATGGCGACAGCGCTGGGCCTGCGCCAGCCGGCCCACTGCTGGCACACCCAGCGCGACGACTGGATGCGCCTGGGCGCCGAGGTTGCCATCCTCACCGGCAGCCTGGGCAAGGTCGCCACCGACCTCTCGCTGATGGCGCAGGGCGAGGTCGGCGAGCTGGCCGAACCGGCGGGCGCGGGGCGCGGTGGCTCGTCCGCCATGCCGCACAAGCGCAACCCGGTGTCGGCCATGCTGGCCTTGGCCTCGGCCCACCGCGCACCGGGCCAGATGGCCACGCTGCTGGGCTGCATGGCGCAAGCCCACGAGCGCGGCCTGGGCGACTGGCAAGCCGAACTGGCCGAATGGCCCCACCTGTTCCACAGCGCCAACGGCGCCTTGCAGGCCCTGGTCGAAGCCTTCGAAGGCCTGCAGGTGGACAGCGCGCGCATGCGCCGCAACATCGACAGCCTGCAAGGCCTGGTGTTCGCCGAAGCCGCCACCCGCGTGCTGGCGCCCGCCCTGGGTGGCGCGCCAGCCCACCACCTGATGGAAACCTTGTCGCAGGAAGCCGTGGCCAGCGGCCAACACCTGCGCGAGCTCACCCTGGCGCGCGTGCAGGCCGACGACGCCCTGCGCAGCACCATCGACACCACCGCGCTGGCGGCCGCCTTCGACCCGCATGAAGCGGCGCGCTGGCCCGCCGGCCTGACCCTGCAGCGCCTGGCCGCGGCACCCACAGGACACACCCCATGACGCCTTTCGACCACGACCTCGAACGCGGCCTGCGCAACCGCCGCAGCGTGCTGGGCGATGCCTGGGTGGACCGCTCGCTGTCCAAGGCCAACGCCTTCAACGCCGACTTCCAGGCCTTCATCAACCGCTATGCCTGGCACGAGGTCTGGGGCCGCCCCGGCCTGGACCACCGCACCCGCCGCACCATCGTGCTGGCCATCACCCTGGCGCTGGGCCGCTGGGAAGAGTTCGAGCTGCACGTGCGCGCCGCGCTCTCCGGTGGCGACGAGGCCTCGCGCCTGACGGTCGATGAGATCAAGGAAGTGCTGATCCAGTCGGCCATCTACGCCGGCGTGCCCGCGGCCAACACCGGCCACGCGCTGGCCTTGGCCATCCTGCGCGAGCTGGGCGAAGCGCCCGAACACGCCCAGCTCCATGCCGGCCTGGCGCCCGCGCTGCAGCCCGCCGCCGTGCCCGAGATCGCCCACCCTGGCGTGGGCCGCAGCCACTTCACCCCCACGGCGCCGGCCCTGCACTTCACGGTGCGCGGCGTGCCGCTGACCCAAGGGGCCACACGCACCTTCGTGCTTTGCCACGGCCTGGGCACCGACCACATGGTCTGGGACGCACTGGCCAACGCGCTGGTCGCCGCCTGGCCGGGCGCCCGCGTGGTCTGCTGCGACCTGCGCGGCCATGGCCTGAGCGACGCCCCCACCAGCGCCTGCACGCTGGCCGACCTGGTGGCCGACGCCCACCACCTGCTCGACGCACTCGGTGCCCCGGCGGACACCGGCACCGCCAGCGGCCCCATCACCTGGATCGGCCACGGCCTGGGCGGCACCATCGGCCAAGCCCTGGCCGCGCAAAGCCCCTCCCGCCTGGCCGCGCTGGTGCTGGCCCACACGCCCGCGTCCACGACGCCAGCCTCATTGACGCCGTTGACCGCCCTGACCCGCGATGGCGTCGCCACCGACGCAGCGACCCGCGAGGCCCAGGCCGACGCCATCATGGCGCACTGGTTCAGCGAAGACTTCCGCCAGACCCAGGCCGCCACCGTGGCCCGCTGGCGCCGCTGCCTGCTGAGCGCACCGCTGTCGGGCCTGGCCCTGCACCCGGTGGCCGTGGCGGCCACGCAGACCCAGCCCACCACGGCGCTGACGGCACCGCTGCCGACCCTGGTCATCACGGGCGCGCTCGACACCGACGCACCGCCCACCGAGGCCCGCCAGCACCTGCTGCGCCACCCCGGCGGCGCCCTGGTGCTGCTGCCCGACGCCGGCCACCTGGGCATGCTGGAGCAGCCCACCCTCTTCCAGGCTTCGGTCTTGCCCTGGTTGGCCTCGCTCGCCCAGCCCTGACGCAAGGCCATCACGCCACACGCCGAGGCTTGCGCGCAAGCCCTGGGGTGTCGCGCGCCGCCCCTCCATGGCGGCACGCAAGGCTGGCCGAGCGGCGTGCCGCTCACCCGGTGCGGGACGTCGCTGTGGCGCAGTGGCGCGCCGAGTGCCTGTGCTTCGACCGCCGCACGGTGCGCGTCAACGTCCAGCCCTTGGGGCTTGCGTGCCGGGCTTTGCGCCCCGCGCACCGCACCGATCGGCTCGGTGCGCCCAAGCCCTGAGCCTCGGCCGCAAGGCCATGTGCGCGGCACGCCACTGACAAGGCCCGGCGCGCAACTGCGGGAAGGCGGCGTGCCGCTGTCACAAGGCGATGTGCCGCTCTGGCAAAGCGGCGTGCCGCAGCGGGATGGCGGCGCGCGGCTCAAGCAGCGCGACAAGCCGCGCCAACACGGCGGCAGGCGGCTTTCGCAAGTCGGCGGGCCGCAGCCGTTCGGTCGCGTGCCGCTGACCGAGCACTGTACGCCGCTGCCGGAGCCCGGCACGCCAAGCCCCCTGGGCAACTCACCTCAATCCAGCACCACCGCGCCAGCCTCGGGGTAGAGGCGAGGGAACAGCATCGACAAAGCGTCCAGGGGGAAACCGATGCGCACCTGACCTTTGGGCGAGTCGCTCTGGAGCAGGCCGTCATCGAGCATGGCCTTGAGCGCCTTGCGGCCCGTGCGCTCGCCCAGGCCCGTCATCTGCACGAAGTCACCCCGGCTCACGGGGCCGGCGATCATCACGTGCTGCAGAGGCAAGATGAGCTCTTTGCGGTAATCGCTGGCATTGGGCCTGAGCTCCTTGGCCGTTTGCGCGCGGAACACGATCAGCGCGGCGATGTGCTCCTTGATGCGCGCCAGGTCCAGGACTTGGGTCATGAAGTCCACCTGGTCCTTGCACACGCCGATGAAGAAGCGGCACCACTCGACCAGCATGCGCTCACTGAGGTTGCCACGGCCATCGAGGTCGCCATGGCGCGGCATGTCGGCCTCGGACAGGCGCACGTAGTACTCGTCCTGCCTGCGCGCCAGACCGCGGTTGACCGACCAGAGCCCCCGCGTGAGGTGGTGCATCGCGCCATGCAACTGAAGCCGGCAAGCCCGCCCGTTGCCGTCGATGAAGGGGTGCACCCAGAGCATGCGATGGTGCTGGCATGCCGCAGCCACCAGGAAACTCTCCAATGCCCAGGGCTTGGCGTAGGCATCGTCAGCGGCACGCAAGAAACGCGGCACAGCGTGCGCGATGGGCGGCTGGTGGCGCTGCACAGCGACATCCTGCTGGCGCAGTTGGCCGGGCACGATCACCAGGCCCGCCTCCGAGACCCGGTCATCCTGGCTGAGCCGGCTGTACAGCAGGTCGTGCGCCTTGACCAGCATCTCGCTCTGGAACGCCACAGCGTGGGCCGCATCGCCGGCATCGGGGTGCTGCTGGCGCACCGATGGATGGGCCGCTGCATGCGCCAACAGCGCCTCCAGCTCGGCCTCCGCCTCGATGTGCGCCAGCGCCAGGCGCTGCCGCTTGGCCACATCGGGTTTGTCAGAGAAGTCCTTGCGCAGGGCTTGCGCGATGTGGACCGGGTGGGTGCTCTGCCCTTCGATGCGGTTCGAGTAGTAGGAATTCATCGCGCGCGTGAGCTCGCGCAGCTGAGAACGCGTTTCTTCGTTGGTGGCCGCCTGCAAGCGCAATGAGGCCTCGACCACCGGACGTGCCATGCGGCCGAGCTCGTCCAGGGGGTGGCCTGCCGGCATCAGGGGCAGGAACTGGTGCGGCTGGTCGTAGAAGGCGATGGGCGTGGCTTGGACGGACATGGGGGTGCGCACGATTGACGCCAGTTTTTTTGCCGATCTTTATGCCGATCACTTTGCCGGCTTCCATGCCGCGATCCTAGCCTCAGACCCCTTCAATATCAAGCACTTGCATGAAAATCAACCCATGCCTGAGGCCATCCAAGCGCAGATCTTCTGAGACTTTTGTGCCGATCTCGTTGCCGCACCGCTTCGGCGCTGAGCCCTCTGCCGTCAGCGCACAAAAAAAAGGGCCCCTGTGGGGGCCCTTGGCGTTTCAGCGAAGCCCAGCTTGTGGCCGGCCTCGCACGTCGATCAGAGACCGATCAAACGTCGAAGAACACGGTTTCCTTGCCGCCGTCCGGGGTGTCCTGGATGCGGATGTCGAAGCGGTACACCACCTCGCCGGCGCGCTGCTCGCGGGTGGCCAGCAGGGTCTTGCGGCGCACTTCCCACTCGATGCCATTCAGGATGGGGTCGGTGGCGTTGGCCAGGTCTTCGTCACCGAAGTACAGGCGGGTGTGCAGGCCGGCGTTGATGCCGCGCGCAAACAGGATCAGGCAGATGTGCGGGGCTTGCGCCTGGCCGTTGGCACCCACCACCTGGCCGGGCTTGATGGTCTCGAAGCTGTAGACGCCGGTGTCGAAGTCGGCGCCGGTGCGGCCCCAGCCGCGGAAGGCGGGGTCGAGCGGCTTGTCCTGGCGGTCGGCCGGGTGGGCGTACTTGCCGGCCGCATTGGCCTGCCAGACCTCGATCAGCACGTCGCGCATCAGCGTGCCGCTGCCGTCGAACACGCGGCCTTCGACGCGGATGCGCTCGCCCAGGGTGGCGGGCTGCACCATCACGTTGCCGAAGTTGTTGTCGAAGATCTCGAAGCCGGCCTGTTGGGGCGCCAGGCCGATGTGCACGTAGGGGCCACCGGTCTGGGAGGGGGTCTCGGGGTAGCGGGTCAATTGCGTGGTCAGTTGGATCGTCATCTCGTGGGCCCTCGTCTCAGTTCTCGAACCAGGTGGCGTTGCGGCCGCGCAGGGTGATGTCGAAGCGGTAGGTCAGGCTGTCCATCGGCTTGGCGTGGTCCTTGTCCAGCAGCGCGATCAGGCTGCGGATCTGCGACTCGCTGGGGATGGTCTTGATGATCGGGCACTCGGGGATGAGCGGGTCACCTTCGAAGTACAGCTGCGTGATCAGGCGCTGGGCCCAGCCGTCGCCGCTGATCGAGTAGTGGATGTGCGCCGGACGCCATTCGTTGATGCGGTTGCGCCAGGGGTAAGGACCGGGCTTGACGGTGCGGTAGACGTAGTGGCCATTGGCATCGGTGAGCACACGGCCGCAGCCGCCGAAGTTCGGGTCCATGCTGCCGATGTACTGGTCCTTCTTGTGGCGGTAGCGGCCGCTGGCGTTGGCCTGCCAGACCTCGACCAGGGCGTTGCGCACGGGCTGGCCGAACTGGTCGCGCACGAAGCCGTGCACCACGATGCGCTCGCCAATCGGCAGGCCATCCTTGGCGAAGTTGGTCAGCAGGTCGTTGTCCTTGGCGCCCAGCTCTTGCGGCTGGAACACCGGCGCGGTCATCTCCGACAGCGTGGGCAGGTTGGCGATCAGCGCGTTGCGCGGCGAGCGCAGGATGCTGGTCTTGTAGCCGGGGGTCAGCGCAGGCGGATGGGCTTCGCTGTCGCGCTGGACGAAGGGCCCCAGGGGACCGTCGGTGGAGAGGATGTGGCTCATGTCTCGGTGCAATCTCTGTGGGTTGGATGGCGTGGGGGCACTGTAGGCAGTGGGGTGCGCGGTGGCAATTGAAGATTCGTCGGCGCAGCGATCACCAGGCGCTATATCTGGCAGCACACCCGCCCTCACCCCTGCAACAAGGCCAGCTGCTCCTGGCAGCGGTGGCGCCAGGCCAGGCCGGCATCGCGGATGACGTCCGACATCGCGGCCACGCGGGCCGACCCGAGCGCCGGCAGCGCCTGCGTGAACATGCCGACGGCTTCGGTGGCCGTGCCGGGCAGCACCCGCCCGACCAGCAGGCCCGAGGCCAGGTCGTGGCGCACGGTGCTCAGCGGCGTCAGCCAGACCGCCCCGCCTTGCAAGGCCATGGTGCGCGCCACGGGCACGACCAGGGTGTCGATGCCCTGCGGGTGCGAGGCGGGCCAGCCCAGGCTGGCGGCGAAGGCGTCGGCCACCTGGCGGATGCCGGTGCCGGGCAGGGGCATCACCACCGCGCCCTCCCAGCCGCGCCAGGCTTTCCAGGGCGCCTGGGCCAGCGGGTGCTCGGGCACCATCACGGCGATCAGGGGCTCGGCCCACAGCGGCTCGAAGCGCAGGGCCAGCATGCGGTCGGGCTCGGCCAGGCGGCCCAGCACGGCGTCCAGCTCACCGCGTTGCAACTGCGTCAGCAGCTCGTGGTTGCGCCCGGTCGCCACCTGCACCGCGCCCTGCATGCCGCGGCCACGCCAGGCCATGAGGATGTCGTGCACCAGCTCCACCGCCAGGGTGGGCAGCACGCCCAGGCGCACCGGCCCGGCGTCGGCCTCGCTCACGCTGAGCAGGGCGTCTTCGAGCGCGGCCACACCTTGGCTGGCATGGCGGGCGAAGCGCTCGCCGGCAGGTGTCAGGCACACGCCATGGCGCAGGCGCTGCACCAAGGGCTGGCCGACCACGTCTTCCAGCTCCTTGATGATCTTGGTGACGGCCGGCTGCGTGATGCTCAAGGCCTCGGCCGCAGCCTTCATGTTGCCGTGCGTGGCCGTGGCCAGCAGGCAGCGCACGTGCTGCAGGCGGATGCGGTGCACCAGGGGGGTGGCCATGGTCGGGGCAGCGCGGAGGGTGGGCCTCAGCCCTGGCGCGCGCGCTTGAGGCGCATCTGGCCGGGCAGTGGCACCGAACGTTGCAGCACGGTCTCGCCCAGCCACACGGCCGACTTGTGCGCCCGCTGCGCCACCGTGGCCGGCGGGATCTGCTGGTAGTCGTCGTTGAAGACTTCGAAGCTGTAGTCGCCGCGGTAGCCGATGCGGTCGAGCTTGCGCACCAGCTCGGCGACCTCGACGCTGTGCGCGCCCTCGCCCGGGAAAACGCGGAAGTGGCGCGCGGTGTTGATGCGCTCTTCGACCGAGCGGATCTCGTTCCACATGAAGTCGGCCAGCTGCACCAGGAAGATCTTGTCCGGGTCCACCTCGTCGAGCAGGTCCAGGTCGGTGCGGGTGGCGAAGGCGTGGAAGGAGTCGACGCCCAGGCCGAGGTTGGGCATGTCGGCGCGGCAGACCGCGTCCCAGGCTTGCGGGAACTCGTTGATGGTGCGTCCCCAGGACAGGCCCTCGAAGGCCACCTTGATGCCGCGCGGCAGCGCCAGCATGGCCAGGCGGCGCAGGTCGGTGGCGATGGCGTCCATGTCGTCGGTGGCGTGCGTCGAGGTCGACGAGCACACCAGCAGCACCTTGGAGCCCACCGCCGAGCACAGCTCCAGCATGGCCTTGGCGATGTCCACCTTGTACTCGCGCAGACCGCCGCTGAGGCCTTCGAAGTCGCGCAGCACCTGGAAGCCGGTCACGCGCAGGCCGCTGTCCTTGACGGCGCGGATGGCCGCCTCGACGCCGCCCTCGTGGCCGACGATGTCACGCGCGGACAGCATCACCTGGGTGAAACCGGCCTCGCGCATGGCCTTGAGCTTGCCTTCCAGCGGGCCGGCCAGCGAGATGGTGTCCATCCCGAAGCTGTCAATGTTGCCGTTGAATTGGGTCATGCCGGGTCCTTCGCGTCAGGCGCGTTCACTGTGCACCAGCTCGAACGACAGCCCGAAGAGCTGGCCGGCCACCACCGCACCGCGGTCGCTGATGGGCGCGCGCGCCGACTCCGAGAACAGCACGCCGCGCTGCTTGAGCTCGGCCACCGCGGCGGCCACGTCGGGCGTGCCCAGGCCGATGCGCTCGATGTATTCCTGGCCATCGGCCTCCAGCTCCAGGCCCGGCTCGGGCTCGACCAGCTGGAAGTAGAAAGTGCCGCAGGGGCTGCGCAGCAGGCGGCCCTTGGGCAGGATGCCAAAGCGCGTCTGGTCGGGGATGGTGGTGAAGCCGAACAGCTCGGCGTAGAAGGCCGTCCAGTCCTCGGTGCGCTCCCAGCCGATGTACTGCACGGCGCCGAAGAAGTGCATCTTGGCCAGGGCGGCCGGGCGCTTGGACACACCGGGGATGGGCACGAAGTCCACGTCGTAGATCGAGAACTCCTTGTGGCGATCGACGAAGTAGATGCGGCTTGAGCCCACGCCGTGGATGGCGGGGATGTTGAGCTCCATCACCTCGACCTGCGTGGGCACGGCCCAGGCGCCCTTGTCCAGCGCACGGCGGTAGGCCAGGCTGGCGTCGCGCACGCGCAGCGCGATGGCGCCGATCACGGGGTTGCCCTGCGCACCGGCCAGGCGGCCATCGGCGGCGTCATGGGCGTTGACGATGATGTTCATGTCGCCCTGGCGGTAAAGCAGCACTTCGCGCGAGCGGTGGCGCGCCACCGGGTGGAAGCCCAGCGTCTCCAGCACCTGGCCCATGGCCTGGGGCTTGGTGGTCAGGTACTCGATGAACTCGATGCCCTCCATGCCCAGAGGGTTGTCGGTGGCCTGCAGGCCTTCGCGTTGGGTGTGGTCAATCTGCATGGTGTGGTTTCCGGGAAATTCAGATCAGGCGTTCTTGGCACGGGCCACCAGGCCCTCGATGGCCAGGCGGTAGCCATCGACACCGAAGCCCACCACGATGCCGGCAGCGGCCGGCGACAGGTAGGAGTGGTTGCGGAAGGGCTCGCGGGCGTGGACGTTGGAGATGTGCACCTCGATCACCGGCACGCCGGTGCCCTTGATGGCATCGTGCAGGGCCACCGAAGAGTGGGTGTAGCCGCCGGCGTTGAAGACCACGCCGATCAGTTCGCCGGCCCGGTGGGCGCGGCCGGCCTCGTGCAGCGCGTCGATCAGCGCGCCCTCGTGGTTGCTCTGCAGGCAGGTAACCGTGTGGCCGTGCGGCTGGGCCGTGGCCAGGCACAGGGCCTCGACATCGGCCAGGGTGGCCGCGCCGTAGATGCCGGGCTCGCGCGTGCCCAGCAGGTTCAGGTTGGGACCGTTGAGGACCAGGATCGAGGCCATGCGTGCGTCTCCGTGGCGCGTGATCTGCGCGCCTGTTGTGGGGGATGGGCACCAGCCTATGCAAATTGAAGCCCCCCCACAAGCACATCAGCCCTCGATTGCGCGACAATCGCTCACGGCGCGCGACACGCGTCTGTTACTGGGGTTATCACGCATGGATGACAGCGACTTCCAGATCGCTCGCAAAGACCTGATCGAAAGCCTGGGCAAGGGCCTGTCGATCATCGAAGCCTTCGACGACGAACACGTCCGGCTCACGCCCAGCGAGGCCGCACGCCTCACCGGCATGACCCGCACCGCGGCCCGCCGCTACCTGCTCAGCCTGGTCCACTTCGGCTACGCCGGCACCGACGGCAAGCTGTTCTGGCTGACCCCGCGCGTGCTGCGCCTGAGCCAGAGCTACCTGGGCGCCGCGCGCCTGCCACGGCTGGTGCAGCCCTTCATCCAGCGCATCTCCATGCAGTGCGGCGAGACGGTCAACGTCAGCGTGCTCGATGGCCACGAGGTGGTTTACGTGGCGCGCAGCAACTCGCCGCGCGTGGTCTCGATCGGCTACCACACGGGTGCGCGGGCGCCGGCCCACGTGGTCACACCCGGCATCGCCATGCTGTCCACCCTCACCGACGAGGCCCTGGACGAGTGGATCGCCGGCCACTCCTTCAGCGGCTTCACCTCCTACACCGTCACCGACCGCGACACCTTCCGCGCCAACGTGCGCCACGCCCGTGTGCTCAACCACTGGATCACGCACCAGCAGTTCGACCTGGGCCTGAGCGGCGTGGCCATGGCCCTGAAAGACCGCAAGGGCGAGTGCAAGGGCGCCATGGGCATGACCGTGCAGTCGCGCTCCTACACGCCCGAGCAGATCGAAGCGCAGTTGCTGCCGCTGCTGCAAGACGCCGTCCAGACCCTGCGCCCACTGCTCTGATCGGCGCAAAAAAAGGCGCCCCTCGCGGAGCGCCTTCTGTCTGCTTGGCTGCCTGGCTTGTCGGCTTTTCAGCTTCTCAAGCCGCAGCCCACCGCTGCATCAGAAGCGGTGCACGATGCCCGCCTGGATGCCCTGGATGCGGCGACCATTGACATCGTTGCCCGTGAAGTTCGGGCTCACGCCAGCCGAGCCCGAGGGACGGAAGCCAGCGTTGTTGTCGTTGCTCATGGTCTCGTACATGGCCAGCAGCGTGGTGCGCTTGCTCACGTCGTAGTACGCACCGATCGAGCCACCCTTGGCGCCACGGCCGCTGTTCGAGGTGTCCACGATCTTGCCGTACAGGGCGCCCACGCGCAGCTGCGGGGTCACGCGGTAATCGGCCGACAGCTGCACGATGTTGTAGAAGCGGTTGGCATCGGCGTTGGTGCCAGCCACCAGTGCGCCCACGTTGCCCAGGATGGTCGCGGCGTTGTTGCCATCGGCTGAAGCGGTGCTGTTGTTGCTGCGGATGAAGGTCGCGTAGATCTTGCCCTGACCGTAGTCGTAGTTGGCGTACAGATTGCGGTACGTGATGTTCTTCTTGACCGTGATGGCGGCGCCCTTGTTGGGCTTGCCTGTGATGTCGGCGTAACCCACGCGGAAGGGGCCGTTCACGTAGTCGGCGGCCAGCTGGTAAACAGCCTGTGCACCCATGCCCGCGGTGGACTCACCCGGTGCGTAATGCGCTTCCAGTTGCAGGCCCGACCAGCGCGGCGAGATCCAGGCCAGGTCGTTGCTGTAGCGCGAAGGCGTGCCGAAGTTGTTGACGATGGAGCCCAGCGTGCGCGAGCTGTAGTCGATGTAGTCGCCACGGAAGAAGATCGCGGTGTTCTGACGGCCGATGCGGAACTCGCCGGCCTGCGGCGTGGCCACGCCCACCCAGGCTTGGCGGTCGAACAGCGAACCCGAGGTGCCGGAGGCGCCGGTGTCGGCACTCAGGGCGCCTTCCAGCTGGAACTTGATGGCCATGCCGCCACCGATGTCTTCCGTGCCCTTCAGGCCGATGCGGCTGCGCAGGAAGGCGCCGTCGCTGACCGACTTGATCTTCGCGCCAGAGCTGCTGCTCATGTAGTTCAGGTACTGGTCGATGGTGCCGTACAGCGTCACCGACGAGGTGGCTGCGGCCTGGGCGAAAGCACCCGCGCAAGCGCACATCAGGGTGGCGGCGACAGCGGTCTGGTTGAGTTTCATGGTGTCTCCTGAGAGAGGACGTGAAGAAGGGATGTGGAGAGGGCGGCGATCACTGGGGTGTGACCGAAATTCCGCCGGCACCCATGGATTGCAACAGCGAGTCACCGGTGTGAACAAGGTGGATGTCGCTTCGTTTGGGCGCTGATCGCTCAAATTGGGCGGTAGTCGCTCTTAAATCGGGTTTGCCCTTCACAGGGTTTACGCTAGAAGCATGGCCACGGACGACCTGACAGTTGCCCGCACGCAACACGCCACCCCATGCGGATGTCTGCCCGATGGATAAAGGCGTTTGACGCGATGCAACAAATCTTCACCAAGCTGAAGACGCTTGTTTTCAGACCTATCAGACAGGGATCTGGGGCCGCGATGCACCCCGCAGGGGACGAGGACTAACCCCAGCTTCAATCGCTGATCGCGCAAGATGGGCGATCAGCGCTCAACCAACGGCTGACGCCCATTGTGGCTGCGCCGAGAAGTCCCTAACCTGCAATCCATGCAGGGAAAGCGCCGTCTGCCACGTCTGCGCCACCTGCCAGCCCCCTCTGGACACACCTAGGAGACCCCCCATGACCGCCCCGATGACCGCCCCGATGAGCACCCTGTACCGCCGTGCCCTCCTCGCCGCTTGCGCCGGCCTGACGCTGACCCTCGCCGCCCCGCTCACGCAGGCCGCCGAAGCCATCCGCATCACCTCCATCCAGGAGCTGTCGGGCACGGGCGCCACCGCCGGCACCAACTTCAAGAACGGCATGGACCTGGCCATCAAGGAAATCAACGCCGCAGGCGGCGTCCTGGGCCAGAAGATCGACGTCACCTTCGCCGACACGCAGAGCAACCCCGGCGTCGCCAAGGGCCTGGCCCAGAAGGCCGTGGACGATGACGTGTTCGCCGTGTTCGGCCCCGGCTTCTCCGGCTCCATCCTGGTGAGCATGTCCGAGACCCGCCGCGCCAAGATCCCCAACTTCACCGGTGGCGAGGCCGCTTCCGTGACGCTGCAAGGCAACCCCTACGTCTTCCGCACCAGCTTCGGCCAGCAGACCTCCATGCCCAAGGCCGCACGCTACATGGTGCAAAACCTGAAGGCCAAGACGGTCGCCGTCATCTACGTGAACAACGACTTCGGCAAGGGCGGTCGCGACATGATCACCAAGTCGCTGGAAGTCATGGGCGCCAAGGTGGTGGCCGACATCTCCACCGACCCGGGCAAGCTGGACTTCTCCGCCCCCGTGCTGCAGGCCAAGCAGAGCAACGCCGACGTCATCTTCGTCTACACCAACGAAGAAGAAGCCGCACGCTGCCTGCGCGAACTCAAAAAGCAGGGCGTGACCAAGCCCATCTTCGGCGAGACCGTGCTGACCGGCCAGAAGGTGATCGAGCTGGCCGGCGACGCCGCCAACGGCGCGCAGGCCCACATCGGCCTGTCGGTGGACGCCCCCGTGCCCACGATGCGCGCCTTCCGCGCCCGCTTCGAGAAGGCCTTCGGCTACATCCCTGACCACAACGGCATCAAGGGCTACACCAGCGTCTATGTGATGAAGGCCGGCATCGAGAAGGTCGGCAAGGTGGACCGCGCCGCCTTCGCCAAGGCCATGCAAGGCCTGAGCGTCAGCGCCGCCAAGTACCCCGGCGTGCTGATGGACGTGTCCTACAACGACAAGGGCGACCTGGACCGCGAGAGCTTCATCGTCGAAGTGCGCAACGGCAAGCAGGAAGTCAAGGAAGTCCTGCCCGCCCTGTCCAAGAAGTGACGTTGGCCTGACCGGCCAGGGCACCTGCCGTGAGGCGGTGCCCTCCCTCGCCCACGCCCGATCCCGCTGCTGCGCCCGCGCTTGGGTTGCAGCGCCCTCTCCCCCTCCCTCCTCCACTAGGAGCCGAGATGAACGACTTCATCCAACTGCTGCTTTCAGGCCTGGCCTCGGGCAGCATCTACGCCCTGGCCGCCCTGGGCTTCACCCTGCTGTGGCAGGCCAGCGGCACCATCAACTTCGCGCAAGGCGAGTTCGTCATGCTGCCGGCCTTCATGATGCTGGCCTTCAGCAGCCTGGGGATGCCCCTGCTGCTCAGCTTTGCCTTCACCTGCTTCGTGGCGGTGATCGTGCTGGGTTGGGCCTTCAAACGTGGCCTCGCCGACCCGCTGCTCAAGTTCGGGATGATGCCCATCGTGGTGGCCACGCTCGGCCTGTCCATCGCGATGAAGAACGGCATCCGCGCCGGTGTGAGCGCCGAAGCCTTCCCCTTCCCCAGCCTGTTCGGCGACACCGTGCTGCACCTCGGCTCGGCCGCCATCACCGTGGGCGACCTGGGCACGCTGCTGGCGGCCCTGCTGCTGGTGCTGGCGACGCAAGCCTTCCTGAACAAGACGGTGACCGGCCGTGCCATGCAGGCCGTGGCGCAGAACACCGACAGCGCCACCGTGCTGGGCATCAACGTGCCGCGCATGATTTTCTACACCTTCGCCATCAACGCGCTGCTGGCCTGTGCCGCTGCGCTGCTGGTGACGCCGGCCTACCTCGCCAAGTTCGACATGGGCGAGGGCCTGAGCACCAAGGCCTTCTTCGCGGCCATCATCGGCGGCTTCAACAACTCGCGCGGTGCCCTGCTGGGTGGCGTCATCGTCGGCGTGAGCGAGAACCTGGCCGCCCACTACGTGTCGGCCGCCTACAAGGACGCCGTCGCCCTGGTCATCTTCATGTTCGTCATTCTCGTCAAGCCGCAAGGTCTGCTTGGCAAGAAGGTCGAGCGCAAGGTCTGAGGAGCACCCCATGATCAACCGCAACGTCATCGCAGGCGCGATCGGACTGGCCGTCCTGCTGGCCGTGCCGCCCTTCCTCAAAAGCTACGGCATCTACCTGTTCAGCTACTGGCTGGTCTATGTGATCGCCAACATGGGCCTGAACCTGACGGTGGGCTACGCCGGTCAGAAGTCCCTGGGCCACGCCGCCTTCTTCGGCATCGGCGCCTACACGGTGGCCATCCTGATGAAGGCCGGCATCAGCTTCTGGATCGGCCTGCCCCTGGCCATGGCCGGCTGCTTCGCCATCGGTCTGGTGCTGGGCTTCCCGGCCCTGCGCGTGCAGACCATCTACCTGGCCTTCGCCACGCTGGGCTTCAACACCGCCGTGTGGCTGGTGATGCGCAACGAGGAAGGCCTCACGGGCGGCACCTACGGCATCAACGGCATCGGTCGGCCGGAGTTCTTCGGCATGTCGCTGGACGGCTCGCTCGCCTTCTACTACCTGATCCTGGGCGCCACCATCCTGCTGGGCGCGCTGATGTGGGGCCTGCTGCGCTCGCCCTGGGGCAAGGCCTTCACGGCCCTGCGCGACAACCCCATCCGCGCTGAAAGCCTCGGCATCAATGTGCAGGCTTACACGCTGCTGGCCTTCGCCATCGGCGCCATGTACGCCGGTGTGGCCGGTGCGCTGTTCGCCTCGCTGGTGGACTTCATCGAGCCCGGCCCCTTCGCCATCGGCACGTCTTTCATGATGTACCTGATGCTGGTGGTCGGTGGCCCGGGCTACTTCCTGGGCCCGCTGCTGGGCTCGGCCGTCGGCGTGCTGCTGCCCGAGTGGCTGCGCTTCGCCCAGGCCTGGTACCTGTTCATCTTCGGTGTGGCCGTGGTCCTGCTGATGCTGTGGCTGCCCGATGGCCTGCTCAGCCTGCCTGACCGCCTCAAGGCCCGCCGCCAAGCCCGCGAGGCGTCTGCCGCCCGCGCCGCCGCTGCTGCCCGTGTTGGAGGTGCGCAATGAGTCCCGTTCTGAAAGTCAGCAACCTCAAGAAGGCCTACGGCGCCATCCAGGCCGTGGGTGGGGTGTCCTTCGATGTCCGCCCCGGCGAGATCTTCGGCGTCATCGGGCCCAACGGCTCGGGCAAGACGACGATGTTCAACTCGGTGCTGGGCCAGATCACGCCCGACGAGGGCCAGATCGAGCTCAATGGCCAGAGCATCGCGGGCGTCTCGCCCCAGAAGCTCAACCAGATGGGCGTGGGCCGCACCTTCCAGACCTTGCAGGTCTTCGGCAAGATGACGGTGCGCGACAACCTGCTGGTGGCCGCGCAAGAGCACCACGGCAGCATGTTCAGCCGCATGTTCGCCCCGGGCGATTCGGGCAATGGCGCCAAAGCCGACGCCCTGATCAACCAGTTCCGCATCGCCCACGTGGCCGACAAGAAGGCCGGTGACCTGAGCTACGGCCAGCAAAAGCTGGTGGACATCGCCATGGCCTTCATGAGCGACCCGGCCCTGGTGCTGCTCGACGAGCCCTGCGCTGGCGTGAACCCCAGCCTGGTCGGCGGCCTGAGCAGCCTGCTCAAGGAGCTGAACCAGACCCGCAAGAGCTCCTTCGTCGTGATCGAGCACAACATGGACTTTGTGATGGACCTGTGCCACCGCATCATGGTGATGGTCGAAGGCAAGGTGATGGCCATTGGCACGCCGGCCGAGATCCGCGCCAACAAAGAGGTGCTGGACGCCTACCTCGGGAGCTGAACATGAACGCACCTGCCAACGACACCTGCATCGAGTTCGACAATGTGCTGGCCGGCTACGGCGAGTTCATGATCCTCAACAACCTGAGCTTCAAGGCCAAGCGCGGCAAGATCACGCTGCTGCTGGGCCCCAACGGCGCGGGCAAATCCACCGTGCTCAAGGCCATCTTCGGCCTGACCAAGATGCGCTCGGGCGCCATCAAGCTCGACGGCGAGAACATCACCGGCGCCAGCGCGAAAGACCTGCTGGTCAAGCACGGCATCGCTTTCGTGCCTCAGGGTCGCAACCTCTTCGGTCAGCTCTCGGTCTATGAGAACCTGGAGCTGGGCGGCATCACGCTGGGCATGAAGACCACGCACGAGCGCATCCCCGAGGTGTTGGAGCTTTTCCCCCGCGTCAAGGAGCGCCTGCACTCGCTGGCCTCCTCGCTGTCGGGCGGCGAGCAAAAGCAGCTGGAAGTGGGCCGCGCGCTGCTGCTGCGCCCCAAGGTCATCCTGATCGACGAACCCTCCATCGGCCTGTCGCCCATGGTGGTGGCCGATGTGTTCAAGCTGCTGCGCAGGCTGGCCGACCAGGGCACGACGGTGCTGATGGTCGAGCAAAACGTCAAGAGCGCGCTGAAGATGGCCGACGAAGCCATCGCGCTGGAGTCGGGCCGCCTGGTGCTGCACAAGCCCGCCGACGAGCTGCTGGCCGACCCCAACCTCGAACGCATCTTCCTCGGCGGCGCACACGCTGCGCCCACCACGGCCGCGACGACCTCCACCGTTTGACCAACCGTTGAGCCAGAGGCAGGGCCGCTGCGGCGGCGACTGCTGCGCCTTGGGGCGTGTCCTTCACCGGGCACGCCCCTTTTTTGTGCCCGCGTGATCGACCATCACCGCGCACCCGCGCACAGGCACCCACACACAGCTCACCGTCGCCCCCAGAGGGTGGCCAGGGGAGGCCGCTGCGGGCCCGCATGCGCGGTGTCCTGCCCTGCCCCCGCTTGGTCGGTGTTCAAGGGGTGATGGCCATCCGACTCGGTGGTGCCCCGCGCCCAAGGCCTGCAGCGGCCTCCCCTGGCCGCCCTCGGCCGCACCAACCTCCGCACAGGTGAAGCCCGCCCAAAGAAAAAGGGCCCGAAGGCCCTTGTGAGGAATGAAGCAATCCGCCGCAGATCAGGCCGATTCCACCTGGCGCGGCGCCATGAAGTACAGCCACGTCAGCGCGACAAAGTAAGCCGCCGGGATCATCGTGAACAGCACCGTGTAGTTGTTGTTCGTCACTGTCAGCACATAACCCACCAACTGGGTCATGAACATGCCGCCGATGGCACCGATCATGCCGCCGAAGCCGAACACCGAGCTCACCACGTGCTTCGGGGTGTAGTCCATCACCATCGACCAGATGTTGGCCGTCCAGGCCTGGTGCGCGCCAATCGCGATCGAGATCGCCGCCACCGCCATCCACAGGCTGCTGGCACCGGCCGCGAACACCACCGAGGTGATGCACAGCGCACAGATCAACATCGAAGTCAGGCGCGCCTGCACCGGCTGCATGCCACGGCCGATCATCCACGACGACAGGATGCCGCCGCCCACGCTGCCCACGTCGGCCGTCAGGTAGATGATGATCAGCGGGATGCCCATCTTCGAGACGCTGATGCCCAGGTTGTACTGCTGGTTCAGGAAAGGCGGCAGCCAGTACAGGTAGAACCAGAACACCGGCGCCGTCATCGCGAAGGCCAGCGCAAACGCCCAGGTGCCGCGCATGCGGATGATGCGCGAGTAAGGCACCTTCTCGGCATCGGGCTCCACACCTTGCTGCACGTGCTGCAGTTCGCGGGCCGTGACGCTGGGGTGCTCTTCCGGGTTGTGGTAATTCTTCAGCCAGAACAGCAGCCACACCGCGCCCAGCGAGCCGATGAAGTAGAAGGCCACTTGCCAGCCCCAGACCTGCAGGATGAAGGGCAGCATCACCGGCGTGAGCATCGCGCCCACGTTGGTGCCTGCGTTGAAGATGCCGGTCGCCATGGCGCGCTCACCGGCCGGGAACCACAGTCGCGTCGTCTTCACGCAAGCGGGGTAGTTCGCGGCTTCGGCCAGGCCCAGGAAGAAGCGGCAGACCATGAAGCCCACCGCCGACACGGCCAGACCGTGCGCACCGGCCGCGATGCTCCACAGCAGCACCGCCAGTGCGAAGGCCCGCTTCACGCCGACCATGTCGATGAAACGGCCTTGTGCGGCGAAGCCGATGGCATAGCCCACCTGGAACCAGAAGTTGATGTCGGCGTAGTCCTTCGGCGTCCAGTTCATCGCCTTGGCCAGCACCGGCTGCATCACGCCAAGCGCAGCGCGGTCGATGTAGTTCAGCGTGGTGGCGAAAAACACCAGCGACAGCATCACCCAGCGGGTTTTGCCAATCGCCATGGCAGAGCGCAGCTTCTGTCCAGTGCTGGTGGGTTCGGCTTGGGCGCCGGGCTCGTGGGTCATGGGGTTCGGGGTGACGGCCATGCTTGAAATCTCCATCATTGGCTGATCAACAGCCTTGCGTGCAGGGCACCGCCGCCATGGGGTGCCCCTGTCAATGGACGCGACGATAGGCGTGTGATGCGGCCGCTTCAAGACGAAATCGCTCGGATGCGCGATCTGCGCGCAGGCTGCACGATCAGCGATCCAATCTTGGGTTTCCCCTCGGTTCAAGCGAAAGCCGCACCCGGGCATCGTGTAGGCCATGGAGACACAACGATGATCAACGGCAACACCACCCTCATCGCCCACATCGGCTACCCGACCTCGACGTTCAAGTCGCCGATGATTTACAACCCGTGGTTCGACAAGCATGGCATCGACGCCGTGGTCGTGCCCATGGGCGTCAAGCCCGAGCACTACGCCGAGTTCCTCAAGGCCTTGTTCAAGACGACCAACGTGCGCGGCGCCCTCATCACCATGCCGCACAAGGTCGTGACCATGGACCTGGTGGACGAACTCACCCCGACCGCCAAAGTGGCGGGCGCCGCCAACGCCGTGCTCTGCCGCGCAGACGGCACCCTGCTGGGCGACCAGTTCGATGGCGCGGGCTTCGTGCGTGGCGTGCTGCGCAAAGGCCAGGTGCTCCAGGGCAAGCGCGTGCTGGTGTCTGGCAACGGCGGCGTGGGCTGCGCGATCGCGGCATCGCTCGCCGATGCGGGCGTGGCCGAGATGGCCTTGTTCGACAGCAACGCGGCCTCATCGGCATCGCTGGCGCAGCGCCTGCAACAGCACCACCCGGCCTTGAAGGTCAGCACCGGCTCGAACGACCCGGCCGGCTTCGACCTCATCGTCAACGCCACGCCGCTGGGCATGAAGGATGGCGACCCCCTGCCCTTCGACGTCAGCCGCATCGCCCCCACCACCTTCGTGGGCGAAGTGGTGATGAAGCACGAGATCACACCGTTGCTGGCCGCCGCGCAGGCCAAGGGCTGCCCCATCCAGGTCGGCACCGACATGCTGTTCGAGATGATCCCGGCCTACCTGGAGTTCTTCGGCTTCGGCACCACCACGCCGGAAGAGCTGCGCGCCGTGGCACAGATCAGCTACTGATCAACGCGCCATCGTCTCGCCGATGCGCTTGGCCACGGCCTGCAGCATCGGCAGGCACTGCTCGCGCAGCTCGGTGGCCGTGCGCCGCTGCGGCTGCGTGCTCACATTGAGCGCCGCCACCACGCGGCCCTGGCGGTCAGTCACGGGCACGGCCAGGGACATCAGGCCCAGTTCCAGCTCCTCGCTCACCAGGGCGAAGCCCTTGCGCCGCACATCGCCCAGCACGCTCAAGAGGCGGTCCGGGTCGGTGACCGTCTTGGGCGTCTTGGCCGTCAGGTGCATGGCCATCACGCGGCGCTCGCGCTCGTCTTCGGGCAAGCCGGCCAGCAACACGCGCCCCATGGACGAGCAATGCGCCGGCAAGCGCGAACCCACGCCCAGGTTGATGGACATGATCTTGTGGGCCGGCACACGCAGCACATAGACGATCTCGTCACCGTCCAGCACCGCGGCCGAGCTCGACTCGTGCAGCGTCTGCGTGAGGTCTTCCATCAGCGGCTGGGCCACGTGCCACCACGGCTGCGAGGCCAGGTAGGCAAAGCCCAGCTCCAGCACCTTGGGCGTGAGGCGGAAGTCGCGCCCCTCCTGCGCGACATAGCCCAGGCCTTGCAGCGTCAGCAGGATGCGGCGCGCGCCGGCACGTGTCAGGCCCGTGCGCTCGGCGGCCTCGCTCAAGGTCTGGGTGGGCGCGTTGGCGCCGAAACTGCGCAGCACCTCCAGGCCCCGCGCGAACGACTGGACGTGGCTATCGCTGGGGCGCTGGCCATCGGTGGCGGGCGCGTCAGGTGCCTCAAGCGGGGCGGCGGACAGCGGGGTGCGTGGTCGGGTGGCCATGGGGTCTCTCCTGGAAGCGCCTCGTGCAGGGTCCGGCAAGGGCAAGCCGCCTTGACAGCGCCGTGACAGCTCGCTACGCTGTGCGCATGTTCGATATGCGAATTCTTGTTCGCTATTAGAACACAAGATTCAGCGCCGGCAAGGCGCCCCCCCACGCGGAGACACCCCATGATCCAGAAAATCGTCAAGACCCCGGCCGACGCGCTGGCAGACGTGCGCGATGGCGCCACGGTGATGATCGGCGGCTTCGGCACGGCCGGCCAGCCCAACGAGCTGATCGACGCCCTGATCGAGACCGGCGCCAAAGACCTCGTCATCGTCAACAACAACGCGGGCAACGGCGACACCGGCCTGGCCGCGCTGCTGGCCAAGAAGCGCGTGCGCAAGATCATCTGCTCCTTCCCGCGCCAGTCCGACAGCCACCACTTCGACGCGCTCTACCGCGCCGGCGAACTGGAGCTGGAACTCGTGCCGCAAGGCAACCTGGCCGAGCGCATCCGCGCCGCGGGCGCCGGCATCGGCGGCTTCTTCACACCCACCGGCTACGGCACCGAACTGGCCAAGGGCAAAGAGACCCGCGAGATCAACGGCAAGATGTACGTGCTCGAAGCGCCCATCCACGCCGACTTCGCCCTCATCAAGGCCGAAAAGGGCGACCGCTGGGGCAACCTCACCTACCGCATGACGGCGCGCAACTTCGGGCCGATCATGGCCATGGCCGCCCAGACCACCGTCGCCACCGTGCACGAGGTCGTTGAGCTCGGCGCGCTGGACCCGGAAGCCGTCATCACCCCCGGCCTGTTCGTGCAACGCGTGGTGCCCATCGCCCGCACCGCCACCGCCGCCGGCGGTTTCAAGCGCACCGCCTGAGGAGAGACACCATGAGCCAAGTCAACCACACCACCCTGCCCCGCTGGACACGTGACCAGATGGCCGCCCGCGTCGCTGCCGACATCCCCGACGGCGCCGTCGTCAACCTCGGCATCGGCCTGCCCACCGCGGTGGCCAACCACCTCAGCGCCGACAAGGAAGTCGTGCTGCACTCCGAGAACGGCGTCATCGGCATGGGCCCCGCGCCGGCCGAAGGCGAAGAGGACTTCGACCTCATCAACGCCGGCAAGCAGCCCGTCACCTTGCTGCCGGGCGGCTGCTTCTTCCACCACGCCGACAGCTTCGCCATGATGCGTGGCGGCCACCTCGACGTCTGCGTGCTCGGCGCCTTCCAGGTGTCCAGCACGGGCGACCTGGCCAACTGGCACACCGGCGCGCCCGACGCCATCCCCGCCGTCGGCGGTGCGATGGACTTGGCCATCGGCGCCAAGAAGACCTACGTGATGATGGAGCTGCTGACCAAGACCGGCCAGAGCAAGCTCGCGCCCGCCTGCACCTACCCGCTCACCGGCATCGGCTGCGTCAGCCGCGTCTACAGCGACCTGGCCATCTTCGACATCACCCCGCAAGGCGTGAAGGTGGTGGACACCGTGCCCGGCCTGAGCCTGTCCGACCTGCAAGCCCTGGTGCCCGGCGTCACGCTGCAAGCCTGAGCCCGCGCTGCCCTCCCCGAAAGAAGCCCATGACCCAACACGCTTTCATCTGCGACGCGCTGCGCACCCCCTTCGGCCGCTACGGCGGCAGCCTGTCCTCGGTGCGCGCCGACGACCTGGGCGCCGTGCCGCTCAAGGCCCTGATGGCCCGCCACCCCAACCTGGATTGGGAAGCCTTCGGCGACATCATTTACGGCTGCGCCAACCAGGCCGGTGAAGACAACCGCAACGTGGCCCGCATGTCGGCGCTGCTGGCCGGCCTGCCCATCGCCCTGCCCGGCTCGACCGTCAACCGCCTGTGCGGCTCCGGCATGGACGCCGTGGGCACCGCCGCCCGCGCCATCAAGGCCGGCGAGGCCGAGCTGATGATCGCCGGTGGCGTCGAGAGCATGAGCCGCGCGCCCTTCGTCATGCCCAAGGCCACATCGGCCTTCGCACGCGAGAACGCGGTGTACGACACCACCATCGGCTGGCGCTTCGTCAACCCGCTGATGAAGCAGCTGCACGGCGTGGACAGCATGCCCGAGACCGCCGAGAACGTCGCCAGCGACTTCGGCATCTCCCGCGAAGACCAGGACAAGATGGCCCTGGCCTCGCAGGCCAAAGCGGCGGCTGCGCAGAAGTCGGGTGTCTTCGACGCCGAGATCACGCCCGTGACCATCGCGCAGAAGAAGGGCGACGCCCTCGTCGTCAACAAGGACGAGCACCCCCGCGAAACCACGCTGGAAGCGCTGGCCAAGCTGCGCCCCGTGGTGCGTGCCGATGGCACCGTGACTGCGGGCAATGCCTCCGGCGTCAACGACGGCGCCTGCGCCTTGATCTTGTCGAGCGAAGGCGCCGCCGCGCGCCACGGCCTGACGCCGCGCGCCCGCGTGGTCGGCATGGCCACGGCCGGCGTGGCCCCGCGCATCATGGGCATCGGCCCGGCCCCGGCCACCCTCAAGGTGCTGGCGCAGACCGGCCTGACCCTCGCGCAGATGGACGTCATCGAGCTCAACGAGGCCTTCGCCTCACAAGGCCTGGCCGTGCTGCGCCAGCTCGGCCTGCGCGACGACGACCCGCGCGTCAACCCCAACGGCGGCGCCATCGCCCTGGGCCACCCGCTGGGTGCCAGCGGCGCGCGCCTGGTCACCACCGCCATCAACCAGCTGCACCGCACCGGCGGCCGCTACGCGCTGTGCACCATGTGCATCGGCGTGGGCCAGGGCATCGCCCTGATCGTTGAACGTGTTTGAGGCCACCCGCATGACGAACCCCTCCCCCGCCCAGGTGCAGCGCCAAGGCGCCACCGCCTACACCGTGCACGAACCGCGCAACGGCCAGGCGCCCAAGCGCACCTTCCTGCTCGGCCACGCCCTGGGCTGCGACCACACCATGTGGGACGCGCTGACCCAGCACCTCGCGGCCGACAACCGCGTGGTCTGCTATGACCAGTTCGGCCACGGCAGCAGTGACACCCCCACCGGCCCCTACACGATGGCCCAGCTGGCCGACGAAGCCGCCGCGCTCATCGAAGCCTTGCAACTGGGCCCGGTGGTGTGGGTCGGGCTGTCCATGGGCGGCATGGTCGGCCAGGAGCTGGCCTTGCGCCACCCCGACAAGGTCAGCGCCCTGGTGCTGGCCAACACCACCACGCACTACCCCTTCGAAGCCCGCCAGGGCTGGGACACGCGCATCGCCACCATCCGCGAACAGGGCCTGCAAGCCATCGTGGACATGGCCATGACGCGCTGGTTCCACGACGCCTTCCGCACCGCGCAACCCGAGGTGGTGGCGCATTGGCGCGCCAAGGTGCTGGGCTGCAACACGGCCGGCTACATCGCCTGCTGCGAAGCCATCCGCGACGTGGAAACGCTGGACCGCCTGCACCGCATCCAAGTGCCGGCCCTGGTCATCGCCGGCGAGCTGGACCTGGGCACGCCGCCGGCCATGGCCCGCGCCATCGCCGGGCAAATCTCGGGCGCCCAGCTGGTCGTGCTGCCCGAGGCGTCGCACCTCAGCGTGCTGGAGCAGCCGCAGGCCTTCATCCAGACCGTGGACGCCTGGCTGCAAGCGCTCAAGTGATCACGTGATCTCTTGATCAGGCCGGGAACAGCTCGGCCAGCCAGTCCATGAAGACCCGCACCCGCATCGGCACATGCCGGCGGTGCGGGTAGAGCACCGACAGCGGCAATGCCGGTGGCCGGTGCTGCTGCAGCACCTCCACCAACACGCCCGCCGCCATCTGGCGCGTGACATGGTGGCGGGGCAGCTGGATCAGCCCGAAGCCCGCCTCGCCCGCCGCGACATAGGCCTCGCCATTGTTGACGGTGACGCTGCCCGGCAGCGTGCGCAGCTGCACCTCGCCACCGACCTCGAACTCCAGCGGCACGGCCTTGCCCGTCGAGGCCGAGACATAGTTCACCGCCCGGTGGCCTGCCAGACCCCCCTGCCCATCCACCCCATCCAAGGACAGCGGCGTGCCATGGCGGCGCAGGTAGGCGGCACTCGCGCACGTCACCTGCTCCTGCAGCGTCAGGCGGCGCGCCACCAAGGCCGAGTCCTTCAACACGCCCGAGCGCAGCACACAGTCCACGCCTTCGCGCACCAGGTCGATCTGGCGGTCGCTCACGCTCAGGTCGAAGCCGATGTGGGGGTGGCGTTCGCAGAAGGCGGGCAAGGCCGGCGCCAGCACATGGCGCCACATGCTGGCCGAGAGGTCCACACGCACCGTGCCCTTGAGCTGGCGCGCGCTTTGCGAGAAAGCGTTGTCGGCGTCGGCCACCTCGGCCAGGATGGCCAGGCAGCGCTGCTGGTAGGCCAGGCCCTCGGCGGTGGCGCTCACCTGGCGCGTCGTGCGCTGCAACAGGCGCACACCCAGGCGGGCCTCCAGCTGCTTGATGGCCTGGGTGGCGGTGGCACGCTGCAGGCCCAGCTGCTCGGCGGCGCGGGTGAAGCTGCCCAGCTCGACGATGCGAACGAAGAGCTGCATGGCATCGAATCGGTCCACGGGGTTGCGTTCTGATTGTTGGTGTGAGGTGAACAGTGTTGCTGCAGCCGCATGATTTTTCAAGCGCGCCGAAGTCGCCACAATGTGCCCATGCTGCAACGCGACCTCTCTGTCTCCGCCATCACGGCCGGCTTCCTGGCCGTGCTCATCTCCTACGCCGGGCCTTTGCTCATCTACTTCCAGGCGGCGCAATCGGCGCACGCCTCGCCCGAGATGCTCGCGTCCTGGGTGTGGGCCATCTCGATCGGCGCGGGCGTGTCAGGCATCGCGCTGAGCTGGCGGCTCAAGGCCCCGATCGTGACGGCCTGGTCGGCACCGGGCACGGCCCTGCTCATCACCCTGTTCCCGCACCTGTCGCTGAACGAAGCCATCGGGGCCTACATCACGGCCGGTGCCATTGTGCTGGCCATCGGCCTGAGCGGCAGCTTCGATGCGCTGATGCGCCACATCCCCAAGGGCGTGGCCGCCGGCATGATGGCCGGCATCCTCTTCCAGTTCGGCGCCAAGGCTTTCAAAGCGGTCGAGACGCTGCCCGTGCTCACGCTGTGCATGATCGCGGCCTTCCTCGTCTTCAAGCGCTGGCGGCCCAGGTACCACATGCTGATGGTGCTGGCGCTCGGCATCGCGCTGGCGGCCTTCGGCCCGTTCAGCACACCCATCCCCTGGTCGCAGATGCCGCTGTCGCTGACGGTGCCGGTGTTCATCCAGCCCGAATGGTCATGGGCTTCGACGCTCAGCCTGGCCATCCCGCTGGTGGTGGTCAGCCTGAGCGGCCAGTACCTGCCGGGCATGGCCATCCTGCGCGCGGCGGGCTATGACACGGCGGCCAAACCCATCATGGTGGGCACCAGCCTGGCCTCGCTGGTGGTGGCCTGCTTCGGCGGCATCACCATCGTGCTGGCGGCCATCACCGCGGCCCTGTGCACCGGGCGCGATGCCCACGAGGACCCGGGCAAGCGCTACATCGCCGGCATCGCCAACGGGGTGTTCTACATCGTGGGTGGCAGCATGGTGGGCACCATCCTGTGGCTGTTCGCGGCCCTGCCGCCGGCCTTCATCGCCGTGCTGGCCGGCCTGGCCTTGCTGGGCGCCATCACGGCCAACGTCACCAACGCGGTGATGGACACCGCACACCGCGAAGCCGCCATCCTGACCTTCCTGGTGACGTCCTCGGGCATGGCCTTCCTGGGCCTGGGCTCGGCCTTCTGGGGCGTGGTGATCGGCAGCCTGGCGCACTGGATCTGGCGGCCCCGTGCACAGGCCTGAAGCCTCAACGGCCCGCCAGGACCTGCGCTTCCTCGGTGCGGCGGCGCTCCTCGGCCTGGGCGCGGTAGATGTCGTCGATGAGGTTGCGCAACAGCAAGATGTCGGGCGACTGGTCGTGCAGCCGCGTGCTCATGATGATGGGCGAGACCGCCTGGGGCTCGGCCAGCGGCCGGTACACCACCTCGTCCGGGCGCAGCCGGTGCACGCTGGCCGGCACCACGCACAGGCCCATGCCGGCGGCCACCAGGCCCAGCGCGGTCTGCATCTCCTGCACCTCGTGGACATTGGCCGGCTCCAGGCCCGCATCGCGGAACAAGGACAGCACCTGGTCCGCATAGCTCGGGCGCGGCGAGTGCGGATAGACCAGGTTGTCGTGGCGGGCGACCTCGGCCAGCGTGATGACCTTGTCCGGGATCGCCGCCTCATGCTCATGCGGTATGGCCACCACCAACCGTTCTTCGCGCAGCACCTCGCGCTTGATGGCCGGATCGTCGAGGCGGATGCGGCCGTAGCCCACGTCGATGCGGCCGGTTTTCAGGGCCTCGATCTGCTCCACGGTGGACATCTCCAGCAGCGCCAGCTCGGTCTGCGGGCGCGCCGCGCGGAACAGGCGCACCAGTTGCGGCAAGGCGCCGTACATGGTGGACGAGACGAAACCGATCACCAGCCGGCGCTCCACCAGCGCAACGCGCCGCGTTGTACGCACCGCCTGCGCCGCCTGCTCCAGCAAGCGCGTGGCATGGCCGTAAAAGAAGCGCCCGCCTTCGGTCAGCCGCAGGGGGCGTGAGCCGCGCTCGAACAGGGCCAGGCCCAGCTCAGCCTCCAGGTCCTGGATCTGCCGGCTCAAAGGGGGCTGGGAAATGTGCAGTTTCTCGGCTGCGCGGGTGAAGTTTTGCTCGTCGGCCACCGCGACGAAGTACTTGAGGTGTCGGAGATCCATGCGTATTTACCCACCCTCACCATGCTCGCAAGGTATGGAGGCAGTCTAAAACTGTCTTGGACAGGAGGCAAGCTCCGTTCCTAAGATGCCGCCAATTCTTCTCACGAATGAAGTGGCGACATGAGCTCCCCCATCCAAATCCTCGCGGTCGAAACCCTGCTGGTCGATGTGCCGACCATCCGCCCCCACAAGCTGTCGGTGGCGACGATGATGGGCCAGACCCTGGTGCTGGTGCGTCTGCAGACCAGCGACGACGTCGTCGGCTGGGGCGAAGCCACCACCATCGGCGGCCTGGCCTACGGCGAGGAAAGCCCCGAAAGCATCAAGACCAACATCGACCGCTACATCGCGCCGCTGCTGGTAGGCCAGGACGCCACCCAGGTCGCCGCCTGCATGGCCCGCGTCAAGGGCAACGTCCAGGGCAACCGCTTCGCCAAGTGCGCCATCGAAACCGCGCTGTACGACAACCAGGCCAAGCGCCTGGGCGTGCCCCTGAGCGAGCTGTTCGGTGGCCGCGTGCGCGACCGCCTGCCCGTGGCCTGGACCCTGGCCAGCGGCGACACCACCAAGGACATCGCCGAAGCCGAGCGCGTGCTCGACCTGCGCCGCCACAACATCTTCAAGCTGAAGATCGGCCTGCGTTCGGTCAAGGACGACGTGGCCCACGTGGCCGCCATCCAGCGCGCCGTCGGTGACCGCGCCAGCGTGCGCATCGACGCCAACCAGGCCTGGTCGGTGACCGAAGCCCTGGAAGGCTGCCGCATGCTGGCCGACGCCGGCATCGACATGGTCGAGCAGCCGATCGCCGCGCACGACAAGCTCGGCCTGCGCCGCCTGACCCAGGCCAACATCATCCCCATCATGGCCGACGAGTCGCTGCACGGCCCGGTGGACGCCTTCACCGTGGCCAGCACGCAAGCCGCCGACATCTTCGCCGTGAAGATCAACCAGTCGGGCGGGCTGCGCGGTGCCGCCCAGGTGGCCGCCATCGCCGAAGCCTCGGGCATCGCGCTGTACGGCGGGACCATGCTCGAAGGCGCCGTGGGCACCATGGCCTCGGCCCAGCTCTTCGCCACCTTCGACTCGCTGAGCTGGGGCACCGAGCTGTTCGGCCCGCTGCTGCTGACCGAAGAGATCCTGCGCGAGCCGCTGGTCTACCGCGACTTCGCCCTGCACCTCCCCCGCACCCCCGGCCTGGGCCTCGACATCGACGAGGCCAAGCTCGCGCGCCTGCGCCGCGACCGCTGAGCCACGCCACCACCACCCGAGGAAATCCCATGCTGTTCAAAGTCGAAATGGTCGTGAAGCTGCCGGTGGACATGCCGGTCAGCCAGTCCGACGCCCTCAAGAAAACCGAGCGTGAACTCGCCCAGCAGCTGCAGGCCAGCGGCAAGTGGCGCCACCTGTGGCGCATCGCCGGCCAGTACGCCAACGTGAGCATCTTCGATGTCGAGAGCAACGAAGAGCTGCACCAGCTGCTCATGAGCCTGCCGCTCTATCCCTACATGGCGATGGAAGTGACGGCGCTGTGCCGCCACCCCTCGTCGATCCGCGACGCCGATCTCTGACCGACGCCACGTCCCGCGAACCCCAGGTTCATTCCGCCCCACCCTTCAGGAGACATCCCATGGACAGACAAGCCATCGACGCACTCGTCGCCCGTTTCGAAACCACCGGCGTGACCGGCCCCGGCAACCCCCGCGTGAAAACGGTGGTCAAGCGCCTGCTGACCGACCTGATGTATGCGATGGAAGACCTGGACATCAGCCCTGAAGAATTCTGGACCGGCCTGAACTACCTGGGTGAAGCCGGCAAGCGCGGTGAGCTCGGCCTGATCGTCCCCGGCGTCGGCCTGGAGCACTTCATGGACCTGCGCCTGGACGAAGCCGAAGCCCGCGCCGGCCTGAAGGGCGGCACCCCCCGCACCATCGAAGGCCCGCTGTACGTGACCGGCGCCCCCGTGGTGCAAGGCGAAGGCCGACTGGACGATGGCACCCAGCCTGGCGAGATCGTGGTGATGTCCGGCGTGGTCCGTGACGAGAAGGGCCAGCCCATCGCCGGCGCCAAGGTCGAGGTGTGGCACGCCAACCACCTGGGCAACTACTCCTACTTCGACCCGTCGCAAAGCGCCTTCAACCTGCGCCGCACCATCGTCACCGACGCGCAAGGCCGCTACAAGTTCCGCTCGATCATGCCCGTGGGCTACAGCGTGCCTCCCGGCGGCTCCACCGACGTGCTGCTGACCCTGCTGGGCCGCCATGGCCACCGCCCGGCGCACATCCACTTCTTCGCCCACGCCGAAGGCAAGCGCAAGCTGACCACGCAGATCAACATCGAAACCGATCCGCACCTGTGGGACGACTTCGCCTTCGGCACCCGCGAAGGCCTGGTGCCCCCGGTCAAGACCAACAGCGACGCGGCTGCCATGAAGGCCCTGGAAACCACCAAGCCCTTCTTCGAGATCGAATTCAACTTCGACATGCAGCCCCTGAAGGCCGAAGCCCCCGACACGGACTTCGCCCGCTTCCGCGCCGCCGCCTGATCTCAGGCGACCGCACGCTCCCCCCTCACCCGTTTTGTTGAAGCAGAGACGACCATGACGAACTCCGCATCCCTTGAAGGCGTCGAACAGCGCCTGGCCGGCATGCTGGTCGAAGACAAAGACCAGCACATCTACCGACTCCACCGCGCTGCCTTCACGGACGCCGAGTTGTTCGACCTGGAGATGAAGCACATCTTCGAAGGCAACTGGATCTACCTGGCCCACGAAAGCCAGATCCCGAACGTCAACGATTACTTCACCACCCAGATCGGCCGTCAGCCCATCGTCATCACGCGCAACAAGGCGGGTGAGCTCAACGCCCTGATCAACGCCTGCTCGCACCGCGGCGCCACGCTGTGCCGCCACAAGAAGGGCAACAAGGCCAACTTCACCTGCACCTTCCACGGCTGGACCTTCAACAACAGCGGCAAGCTGCTGAAGGTGAAAGACGGCAGCGACGCCGGCTACCCCGAGTCCTTCAACAAGGACTGCAGCCACGACCTGAAGAAGGTCGCGCGCTTCGAGAGCTACCGCGGCTTCCTGTTCGGCAGCCTCAACGCCGACGTGCAGCCCCTGACCGAGTTCTTGGGCGAGTCCACCAAGATCCTCGACATGATCGTGGACCAGTCTCCGGAAGGCCTGGAAGTGCTGCGCGGCGCCTCCACCTACACCTTCGACGGCAACTGGAAGCTGCAGGCCGAGAACGGCGCCGACGGCTACCACGTCAGCTCGGTGCACTGGAACTACGCGGCCACGACCAACCACCGCAAGCAGTCCGAAGCCGGTGACCAGATCAAGGCCATGGACGCCGGCAGCTGGGCCAAGCAAGGCGGCGGCTTCTACTCCTTCGAGAACGGCCACATGCTGCTGTGGACCAAGTGGGGCAACCCGGAAGACCGCCCGGCCTTCCAGATCCGCGACGAGCTGGTCGAGAAGTTCGGCCAGGCCCGCGCCGACTGGATGATCGGCCACTCGCGCAACCTGTGCCTCTACCCCAACGTCTATGTGATGGACCAGTTCGGCTCGCAGATCCGCGTGCTGCGCCCCATCGCCGTGGACAAGACCGAAGTCACCATCTACTGCATCGCGCCCAAGGGCGAGTCCGATGAGGCCCGCGCCCGCCGCGTGCGCCAGTACGAGGACTTCTTCAACGCCACCGGCATGGCCACGCCCGACGACCTGGAAGAGTTCCGCGCCTGCCAGCAGGGCTACCAGGGCATCGCCCTCGCATGGAACGACATGTGTCGCGGCGCCACGCACTGGGTCGAAGGCCCGGACGCCGCCGCCAAGGACATCGACCTGAACCCGAAGCTCAGCGGCGTGAAGACCGAAGACGAAGGCCTCTACACCGAGCAGCACCGCTTCTGGCTGGAAGCCATGCAGCGCGCGGTCCACGCCGAAAAGCAGGCGGCAGACAAGCAGGCTGACCCGCAAGCCCGCGTCATCACCATCCAGCCGGCCTGAGGTGCCCCATGAGCATGAACATTGAACAAGTCCAGGCCTTCCTGTTCCGCGAAGCCCGCCTGCTCGACGACAAGCAGTGGGACGACTGGCTCGCCTGCTACCACCCCGCGGCCGAGTTCTGGATGCCCTCCTGGGACGACGACGGCGAGCTCACGCGCGACCCGCAGCGCGAGATCTCGCTGATCTACTACCCCAACCGCGGCGGCCTGGAAGACCGCGTCTTCCGCATCAAGACCGAGCGCTCGGCGGCCAGCACGCCCGAGCCCCGCACCGGCCACAACCTGCACAACATCGAGATCGTGTCGCAGCAAGGTGAAACCGTTGAAGTTCGCTACAACTGGCAGACCCTGAGCTACCGCTACAACACGACCGACAGCTACTTCGGCACCACCCACCTCACGCTCGACCTGAGCAGCGGCCAGCCGCTCATCAAGCGCAAGTACATCGTGCTGAAGAACGACTACATCCACCACGTCATCGACGTGTACCACCTGTGAGGGCTGCGCCATGAGCCACCAGATTGCACTCCAGTTCGAAGACGGCGTCACCCGCTTCATCGACGCCAAGCCCAGCGAGACCGTGGCCGATGCGGCCTACCGCCAGGGCGTCAACATCCCCCTGGACTGCCGCGACGGCGCCTGTGGCACCTGCAAGTGCTTCGCCGAATCGGGCCAGTTCACCATGGGCGAGTACATCGAAGACGCCCTCAGCGAGGACGAAGCGAAGCAAGGCTACGTGCTGACCTGCCAGATGCGCGCGCAAAGCGACTGCGTGGTGCGCGTGCCCGTGGGCTCTGCCGTGTGCAAGGCCGAGCAAGGCGCTTATCAAGCTGCCATCAGCGAAGTCAAGCAGCTGTCGCCCAGCACCATCTCGCTGACCATCGAAGGCGAGGCCCTGCACAAGCTGGCCTTCCTGCCCGGCCAGTACGTCAACCTGAAGGTGCCGGGCAGCGAACAGTCGCGCGCCTACTCCTTCAGCTCGATGCCGCACGATGGCAAGGTCTCCTTCCTGATCCGCAACGTGCCCGGCGGCCTGATGAGCACCTTCCTGACCAGCCTGGCCAAGACCGGCGACGCCATGTCCCTGGCCGGCCCGCTGGGCAGCTTCTACCTGCGTGACATCCAGCGCCCGCTGCTGATGCTGGCCGGTGGCACGGGCCTGGCGCCCTTCACCGCCATGCTGGAGAAGATCGCCGAGCAAGGCAGCGCCCACCCGCTGCACCTGATCTACGGCGTGACCAACGACAGCGACCTCGTGGACATGGACAAGCTCGCAGCCTTCGCTGCGCGCATCCCCAACTTCACCTTCACCGCTTGCGTGGCGAATGCCGACAGCCCGTACCCCCACAAGGGCTACGTGACGCAGCACATCGAGCCCCAGCACCTCAACGAAGGCGAAGTGGACATCTACCTGTGCGGCCCGCCGCCCATGGTCGAAGCCGTCAGCACCTTCATCCGCGAACGCGGCATCCAGCCCAAGAACTTCTATTACGAGAAGTTCGCGGCTTCGGCCTGAACCCCGGACGATGAGCACAACATGACCCAACGTTTTGACAAGCAGGTGGCCGTGGTCACCGGCGCGGCACAAGGCATCGGCCGCCGCGTGGTCGAGCGCCTGCTCGGCGAAGGCGCCCTGGTGGTGGCCGTGGACCGCTCGGCGCTGGTCGAAGAGCTGCATGCCCTGACCGACGTGCCCGACCTGTCCCAGCGCCTGTTGACGCTGACCGGCGACATGGAGCAACAGCCCGACTGCGCCCGCGTGATGGCCGAGGCCGTGCGCCGCTTCGGCCGCCTCGACGTGCTGGTCAACAACGTGGGCGGCACCATCTGGGCCAAGCCCTTCGAGCACTACCAGCCGCACGAGATCGAGGCCGAGGTGCGCCGCTCCCTGTTCCCCACGCTGTGGTGCTGTCATGCGGCGCTGCCCATCATGCTGGAACAGGGCCAGGGCGCCATCGTCAACGTCTCGTCGATCGCCACGCGCGCCATCAACCGCGTGCCCTATGGCGCGGCCAAGGGCGGCGTGAACGCGCTGACGGCCTGCCTGGCCTTCGAGACCGGCGAGCGCGGTGTGCGTGTCAACGCCATCGCCACCGGCGGCACCGAAGCGCCGCCGCGCCGCATCCCGCGCAACGCGGCCGAACAAAGCGAAGCAGAGAAGGCCTGGTACCAGCAGATCATCGACCAGACCGTGCGCTCCAGCCTGATGAAGCGCTACGGCACCATCGACGAACAGGTCGGCGCCATCCTCTTCCTGGCCTCGCCCGAAGCGTCCTACATCACCGGCGTCACCCTGCCGGTGGGCGGTGGCGACCTGGGCTGATCCACCCGGACCGGCCCCGCCCCGCCCTACCTCTCAACCTTTCCCCCAGACCCACGTCAACGCGCCCACCCCGAAAGCCCCGCTCACAAGGCGGCGGCGATCGGGTGGGGTCGTGTGCGCGCGTGTGTCCGGCCTCACCTGACTCAAACCACTTGCCCCGCCATCCCATGCTGTTCCGACGCGCCTTCATGACCGCCGCCACACTGATGGCTTGCACCTGGGCCCAAGCCCAGACCCCCACCCAGGCACCAGCCGCGCCTGCGCCCACCTCCAGCGTGACGCTGTACGGCAACATCGATCAGTACGTGCAGTACATGCGCAGCAGCTCTGGCGCGCAACTCACCTCGCTGAACGATGGCGCCGTGCTGCGCAGCCGCATCGGCCTGCGCGGCACCGAGGACCTCGGCGGTGGCCTGGCCATGCGCTTCATCCTGGAGCACGGCCTGTTCACCGACACCGGCGCGCAAGCCGACAGCACGCGCTTCTTCGACCGCCAGGCCTGGCTGGGTCTGATGAGCTCGCACGGTGAACTCCGCCTGGGCCGCCAGCACACGGCGATCTTCACGCGCAGCGAGTTCATGGACTACAGCGGCCGCACCCTGGCCTCCACGGCCAACCACTTCGGCCAGCCGGCGCGCCTGGACAACGACATCGCCTACATCTCGCCGCGCGTGCACGGCGTGCTGTTCGAAGCCCACTTCGCCCCGGGCGAGCAGCCCACGGGCAGCCCGTCCAGCAAGGGCGTGTGGCAGGTGGCGCTGGAGTACCTCGACGGCCCCTGGCGCGTCGGCTACGCCGGCCTGCGCGCACGTCCGCCTTCAGGCGCCGTGGTGGACAAGACCATCGCTTTCGACAACCTCTACCTCAACCACGACTGGGGCCAGGGCAAGGTCTACCTGACCTTCATCCGCAGCAACTTCAGCACCGCCTCCACGCAGCGCGTGTTCGGCAACAACGCGGGCTCCATCCTGGGCGCCACCGGCAGCCTGGTGGCCGGCACCGACACCAACGCCTACCGCTTCCACAACGTCGTGCAGGTCTCGGCCGACTGGCGCGTGAACCCGCAGCTGCGCGTGGGTGGCCTGGTGGGCCGCATCCACGACACCTCCAGCGGCGGCCAGGACGCCACGGGTGGCTCGGTCGGCGCCTTCTACGAGCTGTCGCGCCGCACCACGCTCTACACGTCTTACGAAGTCCTGAACAACGCGCGCAACGCGGGGTTCATCTTGTCCGGATCGGCGCCCGTGCTGCCGAACTTCAGCGCCGCCGACGTGAACGGCGAACGCATCCAGGCCCTGCAGCTCGGCATCGTTCACCGATTCTGAGCCGCCCATCCTTCCACTTGCTGAACCGAGGTCTCCATGAAAACAGTTGACGCCAACAAGCTCATCGACGAAGCCAAGTTCAACCCCTTCCACTGGATGGTGTTGTTCTGGTGCGCCCTGATCATCATCTTCGACGGTTACGACCTCGTCATCTACGGCGTGGTCCTGCCCGTGCTGATGAAGGAGTGGAACCTCACGCCCATCCAGGCCGGCGCTTTGGGCAGCTACGCCCTGTTCGGCATGATGGCCGGCGCCATGGTGTTCGGACCGCTGTCCGACAAGATCGGGCGCAAGAAAACAATCACCATGTGCGTGATCCTGTTCAGCGGCTTCACCGTGCTCAACGGCTTTGCGCGCAACCCGACGGAGTTCGGCATCTGCCGCTTCATCGCGGGCTTGGGGATTGGCGGCGTGATGCCCAATGTGGTCGCACTCATGAGCGAGTACGCACCCAAGAAGATCCGCTCCACGCTGGTGGCCATCATGTTCAGCGGCTACTCGGTGGGCGGCATGCTGTCGGCCGGCCTGGGCATGGTGCTGCTGCCGTCTTATGGCTGGCAGTCGGTGTTCTTCGTGGCCGGCATCCCCCTGCTGCTGCTGCCCATCATCATGCGACAGCTGCCCGAGTCGGTCGGCTTCATGGTGCGCGAAGGCCGCCACGCAGAAGCCACCGCCGTGCTGGCCCGCGTGCAGCCTGGCTTCGCGCTGCAGGCCGACGAGCAACTGAGCATGCCCTCGGCCAAGGCCGCTGGCGCTTCGGTGCTGCAACTCTTCCGTGACGGCCGCGCCCTGCGCACCGTGATGCTGTGGGTGGCCTTCTTCTGCTGCCTGCTGATGGTCTATGCGCTGGCCTCGTGGCTGCCCAAGCTGATGACCAAGGCCGGCTATGGCCTGGGTTCCTCGCTGAGCTTCCTGCTGGTGCTGAACTTCGGCGCCATCTTCGGTGCGGTGGGTGGCGGCTGGCTGGGCGACAAGCTCAACCTGCCCCGCGTGCTGATGGTGTTCTTCGCCGTCGCCGCGGTGTCCATCAGCCTGCTGGGCTTCAAGAGCCCGACCGGCGTGCTCTACACCCTGATCGCCATCGCCGGCGCCACCACCATCGGCTCGCAGATCCTGCTGTACGCCCTGGGCGCGCACTTCTACGAGATGGCCATCCGCTCCACCGGCCTGGGCTGGGCCTCGGGCATCGGCCGCAACGGCGCCGTGGTCGGCCCGCTGCTGGGCGGCGCGCTGATGGCCGCCGAGCTGCCGCTGACGGCCAACTTCCTGGCCTTCGCCATCCCCGGCGCCGTGGCGTGCGTGGCCATGGGCGTGTTCAGCATGGCCAAGGTGTCGGCCCCCTCGCCGGCCACCGCGGCACGGCCGCTGGCCAACTCGGCGGGCTGAAGCGGCGACAATGCGCGCATGAGCTCCAGCCCCCTGCGCGCCCTGCTGGCGCAAACCTCCTTCGTGCGCTTTTGGGTCTCCCGGGTGGGCGGCATCATGGCCAACCAGATGCTCATGGTGGCGCTGGGCTGGCACATGTACGACCTCACCGCCAGCGCCTGGGACCTGGGGCTGGTGGGCCTCTTCCAGTTCGTGCCGGCCCTGCTGATGACGCTGCCCGCCGGCCACGTGGCCGACCGCCACCACCGCGCCCGCATCTTCGCGCTGTGCATGCTGGCCCAGGGCGCCGTGGCCGCGCTGCTGTGCTGGGGCACCTTCCATGGCGAGGTCAGCCGCAGCCTCATCCTCGGGCTGTCGGTGCTGCTGGGCGTGGCACGTGCTTTCCAGATGCCGGCCCAGCAGGCCATCACGCCGCTGCTGGTGCCACGCGAGCTGCTGCAACGCGCCATCGCCGTGAGCTCCAGCGGCATGGAGATCGCCGTGATCGGCGGGCCTGCGCTGGGCGGCCTGCTCTACACCACGGGCGCGGGCACGGTGTACGCGCTGTGCACGGCCTTGCTGCTGCTGTCCTTCGCGCTGGCCCTGCTGGTGCGCTACCCCTTCACGCCCACGCGGCAAGCCAGCACCTGGGGCGATGTGTTCGCCGGCCTGCACTTCGTGTGGGAGCGCAAGGTGCTGCTGGGCGCCACCAGCCTGGACCTGTTCGCCGTGCTGCTGGGCGGCGCCAGTGCGCTGCTGCCCATCTACGCCAAGGACATCCTGCACACCGGCCCGGTGGGCCTGGGCCTGCTGCGCGCCGCACCCGCGGTGGGCGCGCTGGCCATGTCCATCGTGCTGACGCGCTGGCCGCTGGAGCGCAAGGTCGGCCAGCGCCTGCTGATGGCGGTGGCGGTGTTCGGCCTGGCCACGCTGGGCTTCGGCCTGTCGCACAGCTTCGCGTTGTCGATGCTGATGCTGGCCATCACCGGCGCGGCCGACAACATCAGCGTCGTCACCCGCCTGACGCTGACCCAGCTCGAAACCCCCGACGAGATGCGCGGCCGCGTGGCGGCGGTCAACTCCATCTTCATCGGCGCCTCGAACCAGCTCGGCGAGTTCGAGTCGGGCATGACGGCCGCGGCCTTCGGCGCCGTGGGCTCGGTGGTGCTGGGCGGCGTGGGCTCGGTGGCCATTGCCGCGCTGTGGTGGAAGTGGTTCCCGGCGCTGGCCAAGCGGGACCGGATGGAGGGTTGAAGCCCCCCCTAACTTGCACACCCCCTTGAGAGGGATTTCCCAAACGGCGCCAAACGCCTACCTTGCCGGTCGGCCTGCCAAGGGTGGCGGGCCGTCAACCATTCACAAGGGAAACCCATGTCACAGAACCTCATCTCCGTCAGCCTGACGGACGCCGACTACGCCGAAATCGACGGCGCCCTGACCGTGCTGGAAAACCAGTTCGGCAAGCTCATCAACCTGTCCATCAACGAGCGCCGCGGCCTCAGCAAGATGGGCGACAAGTCCGAAGCGTTCTGCCGCCAGGCCCTGCGCGTGCTCGACCAGAACCGCCACGTGCTGCCGCCCACCCTCGATTTGGCCGAGGCCCAGCGCGACCTCTCCCACTTCGACCAACTGCGCGAGCGCGCCGTCCGACTGCAGGGCCTGCAAGGGAAGATGGACGACACCCTCACGGCCTTGGGCAGTGACGTCATGAGCGCCTCGCTCGAAGGCTATGCCCTGCTGCGCGTGGTGGGCGAAGGCTCGGGCCTGGAAAGCCTGCGCCAGGGCATGTCGGCCCGCTTCTCGCGCCGGCCTGCCGGGGCACGCGAAGGCGCGGCCAACACCGCAGGCACCACCGCCACCCCTGCGGGCACGGTCAAGACCGTGCAGTGACCTGAGGGCGGGGCGTGCCACCTGGCGCGCCAGCCCGCCCACCCCAGCCGCGAGGCCCTGAGCCCCGCGCGCCGAGTGAACAGCTCGACGCGCGGGGCTTTTTGCTGGGCGCGCAAGGCGTTTCGGGCGGTGCGCCGGCCGATGCCGGTGGCGCGCAAGCCGTTGTCCGTCGCGCGCAAGCGGTTGCGTGTGGGACACCGCCGCCGCTGAGGCATGCGCCGCCGGATTGGACGCAGGCGCCGCTGGATTCGGCTCGCGCGCAAGCCACCGCGGGCGGTGCGCAAGCGGTTTCGGGTCGTAGATGCAGCTGGCCGGACTTGCGCGCGCGTGACAACGGCTTGCGCGTGGCACGGAATGACAGGTGCGCCGCCGACATTCACTTGCGGGTGCGGCTGCTGTGTCTTGCGCGCGAGTGAAGTTGGGCGGCGTGCGGGTGGCGATGGGTTGCGGGTGACATCGGCCAAAGGGGCAGCCGCGTGGGGATTGGCGCGAAAAGGCCCCGATGGGCCTTGCGAGGCAGGAATGGGGGCCGTTACAGTGTTTGCAACACGAACGGAACACACGGGAGGGTTGGCATGGCAGCAGCGCAGCACGCACAAGGGCAACGCCAGGGGGATGGCGCCTGGATTGACGGGTTGTTCCACGTGATCGGTCTGGCGCTCGACTGCTACTCAGCCTGCGACAGCATCGTTCAGGCTGCCTGACACACCACCACACAGCACTTCAGGAGGAAAAATGCTTTGCACATCAAGCGCTTGCATCGTCTCCGGCGTGTGCTTACAAAGTTTTAGACCAATAGCACTTGCGGCAGCAGGTTGGTCTAATGGCAGTTAGGCCGCGTTAACGAAAATCCCGTGTTTACGACACGCGCAAAGTTCATATCCGATCATCGGTCGTCACTTCGTAAGGCATTTCATAGTCGCCTGCCAAGATATAACTGCCCAACGAGCTCAAGGAGCGCGAACCGACCCGTATCGCTCAAGCCATAAGCAAAAAGACTGTCATGAAGTATTGGGTGATTCTGATTCTATTTACTGCCGCGGGCGCTCTGGCGATTCTCATGAAGCGCCCAGGTATGGATGCGTTCGCCGAGGTCAAAACCATCACCGGCGCCTATGTCATGGAGGAGCGACTCCGGAACCCCCCGGATTCAAAGGTAAACGGGAAGACGTTGTACACATCTGGCCACTTTTTCGGCCATGGCAGCAACATGGACATACGTGGCATGACGGGTCATGTCATCACCGTGAAGTATGTTGTCATGCCGGCGATCTTCGATTCGACTAACGTTGTCGTTGAAGCAACGGGGATGGACGGACAGATCCTGTATAGCAAAGATAGTCAAGCCATTCAAAGCCAATGGCTTAGGTCATCGCTGCTGTGGCTCTCGGGCATCCTCATGTTTTTTGCACTAATCCATTTTTAAGGAGTCCAGTGGGTTTAAATGAGCAGCGAAGCCGAATCGATCAAGGCGCTTGCGCGATTTTGGTGGACAATTAAACTTGTCACCGTTCGGAGTGAACTCGCCCTACCTTGCCTACGCGCCCCAGCCTAACTGTCGGTTCAACGCGGACGCGAGCCTTGCCGGACTTTTGTGGACACTCCAACCTAACGGAGAAAATGTGCCATGGGCACCCCTGGACCACAAAAGTCAGGCAAGGCTCGGCGCCGCTTACCTTGGTAGTTAGGCCGTTCATCAATGCCGAAGCACTACCTCATTGGCTATGCATCAGTCATATCCGTTGCTATCGTTTTGGGTGTCATGGCCTACGTATTCATTCGTAGAGACAAAACATCGGTTGGGCTTGCGCTGGGCATTGCATTCGCCACGACGCTAGTCAGTCTTTTCCATGGCGGATGGCTGGCATCCACTTGCGTCACTTCGTATGAAGTCGCCCGTGCTGCCGACAAGCTATTGACAGCCAACGAGCGCAAGACAATGCGCGGTACGTCCTTCTTTTGCCCTCAGACCTACACTTTCGAGCGAGAAGGCAAGTCAGCGTGCTTGTCCTCGGACGGCGATGGCCACGTATTTCTCGGCTGTGGCGGATAAAAAGTTAGGCTTGCCATGAACGCTCAAGAGAACAATCACGCGTCAGGCGCATGTGGCCGCTTGCCATCCGACGGCCTCACTGGGCGGTCAAGCGGACGCTGGTCTCTCCTCAAACATACGCAGTGAACCTCGAAGCCGCCTTGATCATTGTCCAATTGGCCGCACCCATGGCGGTCTTCTTTGTGCCCGCGCGGAGGTTGCAGATTGCTGTCGCCATCGTCTTTGGCGTTCAATGCTTGGCTACTTGGTATGGCGGCTGCATCACATCCACATGGCAATGTCCCAGCTCATGCAAATGGTTCATTGGCACATGCGAACGTGTTGGTGATGGCAACGATGCAGCGCCTTTCGGCATCGCTCTGCTGACACTGGTTTCGCTGGCTGGGCTTGCCGTAGCCACCTTCATCAAGTGGTCCCATGGTCGGTGGCTACACAGGGCAAACAACTGAGCACACCACACGAAAAACTGTGGCGGCGAACGTGCTGCACGTCGCTCGGGTACCTGCATCCCGAACAAGCTGATCTGCACGAGGTGTCCGCTTGGATCATGCATGCAGCCTTCGTCCACGCCATCATTCCACTCACATGAAACCCGCCATGACCCGCGCACGTGCCATCCAGCGCGTGAAAGACCGCCTCACGCGGGAGTCCTTCCCACGCATGCAGATGGCGCTGATCGTGGCCCTCACCGGAGGGGTCGGTCTGCTGGCCTCGTTCACCCTGCTGCACCTCGGCATGGGCGCCATGGCCATCCGCTACCCGCTGGCGCTGTCGTTCGCTTACCTGCTCTTCCTGTTCCTCATCTGGCTGTGGCTGCGAACGAATGCCGAGGACCACTCGGATGTGCCAGACCTGTCGGGCATGGCGCCCAGCCCCAGGTCGCCAGGATGCTCGCCCGGCATCAGGAGCGAGGGCGGCGGTGACTTCGGCGGCGGCGGGGCATCCGGCGCTTTCGATGGCCCTGGCGATGTCAGCGATGCCCCCGTGTCCTCGGCGGTGAAGGACGCCAGTGACGCGGTGAGCGCGGTGGTCGAGGCGGAAGAGTTGGCCATACCGCTGCTGGCCATCCTGCTGGCCTTTGGCATCGCGTTCGCCTCCCTGTATGTCGTCTACATCGCGCCCGCACTTTTCGCAGAGGTTCTGGTGGACGGCGCGCTGTCGTACGCGCTGTTCCGGCATCTTCGCGGTCAGGATCCTCGGCACTGGCTGGCCAGCACGGTCCGTCACACCGCGGCGCCATTTGCAGTCACGGCCGTCTTCCTGGTCGCTGTGGGCGCGGCCATGGCCGCCTACGCGCCGGGGGCCAAGTCCGTGGGACAGGTCATCGAGCACGCCAAGCAACCTTCAAAGGCCGGAGCGCGCTGAAGCTGCGACTTGCACCATCAGGGAGAACACCTCACGCCCGCCTTTCGGCGCCATCTGAGCGCCATCCGTGCGCCGTGTCACACGCTCTCAACCGTCCCGCATCAACATCGCAAGCCTACAAAAGGGAGCCCCCCTCATGACCCCATTCAGAGCCTTCTTCCTGGGCTTGGCGGCCTTCGCGTGTCAGTCCGTTCAGGCCATTCCCGTCGAGTACCGCTTCAGCGGGGAGCTCACGGGCGACATTTTTTCGCTGACGGTGCGCCAGAGCTTGGCCAACACCCCTTTCCAGTTGTCGATTTTCGCGGACACCGACAGCGCTGCGTACCTGGGGCGCATCGCTGGCGCTGGCAGCGCTTACGCCAACAACAGCAGCCATGCCGTGTGGCGCATTGACGGCCTCGACGCTGCCGTTTCTGCCGATGCGCAGGTGCATGCGATGCCAGGCATCGGGCGCATCGGCTTTGGATGGAACGGCAAGGTGTTCCCCCTCGGCACCGACAACCCGGCGCAGACACACCTGTATTTCAATGGCAATGAGATTGCCACCGACACCCGCTACGGTCGCCTGTCCAGCACCGTGAGCCCCATCGCCGTGGGTTTGCAGACGCCGCTGGAAAACCACGGCGATATGCTGCCTCAGTACAGCACCTTCCTTTTCCTGGGTGACATGGGTACGCTCACACTGAAAGGCATGTCGAACGTCAGTTATGCCGTGGTGGCGGTTCCTGAGCCCTCCAGCCTGGCGCTGTTCCTGACGGGCGCAGCAGCAGTTGGCGTGGCGATGGCACGGCGGCGTGCGGCCCACGGCCATTGAGACGCAGCGCAGCAGGTCACGGCAACGAAACACAACTTTCAGCATCCTCACCGACCATGCCCATGCCATCAGAAACCTCGATCACAAGCGCAGAAGCAGAGGAGCGCCATGGCGTCCAGGCCAGGCATGGTTTGATGGAGAACGGAGAGAAGCGATTCCGACTGACCAAACCGTCCGAAGGCAGTGGCTACATCCGAACCGAGGCATCCAGCACTGGCGGGTGGCAAAACGCGCACTATCACGAGCAGGTCCTGGAAACCTATGTGGTCCAGTCGGGCTGGATCGTGGCATGCGAGCTCCGAGATGCCGCACATCGCTATGTTCTGTACAACGCGGGTGAGGTGTTCACGACCTCTCCCCTTGTCGTGCATAACATTTACATGCCAGCGAATGCCGTCATCCACACGGTCAAACACGGCCGCACACCGCCAGGCAAGCCCGTTGATCGCATTGAAAAGGCCGCAGAGCCGGAACGGATGACCGCAGCGAACAAGGCGCTTGGCGAAGCGGAATTACTGGCGATGGTCCGTCAACAGGCAGCGCTGCTGGCCAGCGCAAACACCACGCCAACCGAGCAGGATTCAAGCGCCAAACCATACAACGATGTTTATCGCCACTTTGACAATTTGATCTGGAAAACGCCTGCCTGGAGCGTCGCTGTCCTGACCATTGCTTTTGTTGGCGCGTCCAATTTGAAGGAAGACGGCGCGATTGCCAAGTTTCTGGACATTCCCACGGACCAATGGTCGTACCTCCCATCGTCCATCTTCCTGTGCATGGGGCTTTTCCTCGTCCTTCTTTCTTATATTTTGTACCGCTTCAGATGGCATCAGGCGGGGACCTTGCCTCAAAAGCCAAAGAGCCGCTTCTTGAAATCGCAAGCAGTCCTTCAACTGTTCATTTCGCTGGAAGCACTCGCGCTGCTGGGGGTTGCCCTGTGGGGGTTTGGATTGCCTGTGCAGTGGCTGCTGTCGGGGCTTGTCGTGTTGCTTCTCGCACTGCACATTGCGTTGGAGAACTCCATATTCTCCAACGCCTGCACAGAGAACAAGATTTACACGCCCAGCTGAATCACGGAACTCGCCCATGCCCGCCGAAGCCTCCGACCTCGTGAGAATCTGCGTCAAACTGCCCCACGTGCGTTCGCCTCTGGCACGCGCTCAATCATGTCACCTGACACCCGAAGCCATGCTCAAACACATCTGCACCGGCACTGCCGCACTGATATTTTCGACGGCAGCATTCCCTCAGGAAGGGCCATCCAAAGCGCACCCATTGGCCAGCAGCGGGCAGTTTGTTCACAGCCTGCACCGTGTCATCCAGGATCACACAACCCTTTCTGATGCATGGGAGTCCGCTGACAAATCAGAAGAGCGAGCACCTTTCAACTGCTCGGAAAAAAACCTGTACACGAAAAACTGGGAAAATGAGCAAGCCTCACAGGGCTTCGCTCTGCCCATCTTGCGGCTCGGGGTTCTGGCGGATCTGCGAAAACTGGGTGCAATCCAAGGCGACATCGTTGCCATAGAGCGGGCGGTGGAGGCCGGCAACGTGGAGGGCGTGCCGCAAAAATACAGGCATGAGGCCAAACGCCTGCTTGATCTGCGTGATCTCAAGAACCAACTGAGCAACGACAGAGTGTCCTTGATGCGCAGAAAGAAGGCCGTGGCACAAGAGTGCCCGCCCAGCATCAACATGCAAGAGGTCAGGTTCGAGGTGTTTTTGACCGGCTTTGGCTTGAACCTCGCCAATGGTTTCATCACCAAGGCACAAGAGAAACTGTCGGTGCAACGCGATGCGCCCAGCTTGGTCTTTCAGCAAGACAGGTATGGCAATCAAAATCAAAACATCGTTGCCATCGTCGGAGCATTGCCCCCATCAAACGATGCAACTTCCAGCATTCATCTTTGCCTTGACTTCAACGGGCGTGCAGAGGCATTCATGACCGTTGAATCGGATGGCAGCATCGTCACCGAGAAACCATCGCCTCAATATAAAAAAGAGAACGACAGAAATGGGAAATTTCCTGCGTGCATGCCTTATTTGAAAGGCAAGGCAGACACCTATTTGATGACAAAAGGCAAGTGAATCAAGGCGTGGCGGTGGCCGGTGGGCACTCACGCCACAACACGGCTACAGAGCGCGCCCCGACCGCAATGCCCGCTCTCTGTCCTCTGTATCCTGCTTTTGCCGACTTGCACGAGACCTGTTTGCCTCGCTGATCAACTGGATCTTGTATTCGCAGACAAAGACCTGGCTGTTGCAGTATCCCGTGGCGATCAAATCCTTGGCACGCCATTGATAGCTGGTGATGTTGCCGTCGCACCGGAAAACATCACCACTGAAAAAATTGGCGCACACCTGCTCAGCTGGCTTGGCCACCTCGGGTCGCACACCGAACTTTGCCGTCATCGCATCCAGCGCAATCGAATTGGCCTGATAGCGGGGGGAAAAACGGATGGCTGTCACCTTTCGATCATGCAACTCCACCTGTACGCTGGGGTTGGGCAGTCCGAACGACGTTGCTTCGCCGATGGTGCCCAGCCAGCTCGGCTGCTCGTCCTGCGAGAAGAACACGCTTGCTTTCGGCTGGGGCTCGTCCGACCGACCAAGCGACAGCTGACAGGTGGCCGCCACGAATTTGGGCGGCCTCGGCCCAGGATCGTTCATGGTCTGGCACGGCGTCATTCGCAGCGGTGCACCGAGGAAGATGCCAAAAACGTTTGGCAAGTGCTTCTCGCTGTCCTGAACCGCTTTGGCAAGCACCGCATTCGCCTGCTTAAGGGCGATCTCTATCCTCTGCAGATCGCGTTCGCCGAAAACGCCAGTTGGTGCATCCCCGGCGGCTTGCTGCAGCGACCTCAGCACGTGAGGCATGTCCCGACACAGGGTCTTGTCCTCGGCCTCAGGCATGCCCAACCACTTGACGCCCCACAGGTACAAGGCATAAGGAATTTGCGGCTCAGAAACGTATCGGGACTGGAGGGCCTGCGATGTGAAGGTCAACTTGCGCAACGCCAATTGCTCCTGCATCGTGTTGACGCATGGGCGATCCCAAGGGCCAGGCGATTGGCTGGGAGCGGGCAACTGAGCCAGTATCGGCCCCGCCAAGGCAGGGTCTCTGGGCCCTGCTTGGGCACCGACTGGTTGCACAAGGATCACGCAAAGACTGGCCAAAACAGGTGCCAGCACGGCAGCACGCTTGAGTCCCGCATGAACGTTTGCGGGCAGATTTCGCTTCTTCAGTTCCGTATCCACAGCAGACTCCATTGTTTGCAGATGATGGATCGCCCCTGACCCGGGCCAACACATGGCTTCGCAGCTTGACGCTCCGTGCGCATTTTCATACCGTTCGCCTCTTATCCACAAATGCACGCCTTCACCACCCCCGACCTCGTCAAAGTCTGCGTCGAACTGCCCCACCACTGGTGGCTCAAGGGCGAGTCGTTCTGGGCGCAGCCGCTCGGCAACGACCGCTACCGGCTGGAGAACGTGCCCTTCTGCGCCTACGACCTGAATTTCGGGGACGTGGTGCTGGCCACGGCGGACAGCGAAGGGCTCAAGCCCGAAATCCGCGCTGTGGTCGAGCGCAGCGGCCACCAGACCTTGCGCATCAGCTTTTGCGACCAGCTCAGCCGCGAGGCGCAAGAGCCCATCATCGCGGCGCTGCAAGCCCTGGGCGGTGAGCTGGAGCGGGCCAACGGCCAGTTCCTCGCCATCGACATCCCGCCTGGCGTGAGCGTCGATGCCCTGCGCGATGCCCTCGACGAGCAAGTGGACGCAGGCACCCTCGAGTACGAAACCTGCGAAGCTCGCGTGCCAGGCTCGTTCGACGCCGCGCCTTGAGTCCTGGCGCGCTCCCCAGCCACCCTCGTCAGGCTCCAATGCACTCAGCCATTCCCCGCTCACACCACGGCAACTGCCTCTGCGAAGGCATCCGCTTCAGCATCACGGGGCCGCTGGCACCCATCGAGGTCTGCCATTGCGCGCAATGCCGCCGGGCGCAAGGCGGGCCCTTCGCCACCAACATCCCCGTGGCGACCAGCGCCCTCACCTTCCTGGCGGGTGAACACCTGCTGCAGTCACACGCGTCGTCACCAGGCAAGGAGCGGGTGTTCTGCCGGGTGTGTGGCTCACCGGTGTTCAGCCGCCGGGCCTCGCTGCCGGGCGTCGTGCGCATCCGGGCGGGCCTGCTGCACGAACCTGTGGCCACGCAGTTGGCCTTCCACGCTTTCACCGCGTCCAAAGCCAGTTGGTGGCCGCTCTCAGACACGCTGCCGCATCACCCCGAAGGGGCGCCACCCATGGCGCCCCGCGCACCCACTCACGCTTCGGACGATTGAGCCGCCATGACGCCCACGCGAAGCTGCAACCGCCCATGGGTCGCCCGCCTCGGCCTGCCCCTTGTCGCCGTCCTTGGCGCCCTGTCGGGCTGTGCATCAACGACCATCGACGTCACAGGCCAGGCGCTGCAGGCCCCGCTGTGTGGCAGCGCCTCTGCATCTGCATCTGCCTCCGTGGCGGTGCTGTGGGGGCCGTTGTGGCGGCCTGACCAGAAGGAGCCCCCGCTGCGGGAGGCCGCGGCGCTCCAAGGCATCCAGCAGTTCTTTGCCACCCAGCGCTGCCTGACGGACGTGGCCATCCAGCGCATCGCCATCCCGGCGCAAAACGAGCGGCTGTCGGATGCGGCACTGCTGGACATGGCCAAGGCGCTCGCACCGCACGCCGACAAGGTCGTCCTGATCGTGGTCAGGGAGTTGGGGCCCAAGCTGCGCATCGGGCTGCCCACGCTGGTGGAAGGCGGCACCGAGGTGGTGGTGGATGTGCGCGTGGTCGATGCCCAGCGCCAGGCGCGCGAGGCCACGGTCCAGACCCACTGGCAAATGGGTGGGCCGTTCTACGTCAAGGGCGTCAAGTCGCTGGACCAGGACATGCAAGCAGCCCTCGCCAGCGTGTTTGTGGCACCCTTCGCCACATCGCATCCGCCCTGAGGCACCCATGTCGTTCACACCCGCCTTCGCCCACCTGGCCGCCTACAACCAGTGGATGAACCGCAAGCTCTACAACGCCGCCGCGGCCCTGCCCGACGAGGCCTTGATGCAGCACCGTGGCGCCTTCTTCGGCTCGCTGTTTGGCACGCTCAGCCACCTCGTCGTGGCCGACACCCTCTGGCTGCAACGCCTGGCCCAGCACCCGCCCGGCTTTGCCACCCTGCAGGCCGTGGCGGCGCTGCCCCAGCCCACCGCGCTGGACCAGTTGCCCTGCACCACCCTGGCCGAGCTGACCGACCTGCGCGCCCTGCTCGACGACACCCTCACCCAGTTCTGCGCAGCCTTGCAGCCGGCGCAACTGGCCGAGCCCTTCGACTACGCTTCGACCAAAGGCGTGCGCAGCCGCAAGCTGCTGGGCGAGGTGCTGCAGCACATCTTCAACCACCAGACCCACCACCGCGGACAGGCCAGCACGCTGTTCTCGCAGATGGGCATCGACATCGGCGCCACCGACCTGCTCCTGCTGCTGCCCAACGTGGCATGAGCGTTGACACGGCCCCCTCACTCCACAGCGTCCACACCGGAGCCCCCGCCATGCACATCACCGTCGAAACCACCATCGCCGCGCCCATCGAGGCCGTCTGGCAAGCCTGGACCACGCCCGCTGACATCGTGCAGTGGAACGCCGCTTCGCCCGACTGGCACACCACGCGGGCCTCGGTGGACCTGCGTGTGGGCGGAGCGTTCTCGTCGCGCATGGAGGCCAAGGACGGCAGCATGGGCTTCGATTTCGCAGGCACCTACACCCAGGTCGTGCCGCACGAGCTGCTGGTGGCCGATTTCGGTGGCCGCAGCCTGCGGGTGGCGTTCCTGAGCGGCCCGCAAGGCGTCACGGTGCGCGAGACCTTCGATGCGGAAGACACCCACTCGGAAGAACAGCAGCGCGCGGGCTGGCAGGCCATCCTGGACAACTTCGCGCAGCATGTCGTGCGCCAGCAAGGCGCTTGAGGTTCACCGACATGAGCACCTCCCTCACCCACCTGCTGGGCACCGCCCTGCCCATCGTCCAGGCCCCCATGGCGGGCGTGCAAGGCAGTGCTTTGGCACTGGCCGTGTGCCAGGCCGGTGGGCTGGGCTCGCTGCCCGCCGCGGCCCTGAGCCCCGACGCCCTGCGCGCTGAGCTGACGCTCATGGCCGCGCAAAGCCAGGGCCGGCCGTGGAACGTCAATTTCTTCGCCCATGTGCCACCGGCGCCCGACGCTGCGCGCGAGGCGGCATGGCGCGCCTCGCTGGCACCCTGCTACGCCGAGCACGGCATCGACCCCGCCAGCATCGCCACCGGACCGGGCCGCAGCCCCTTCAGCGATGAGATGGCCGACTTGGTGGAACCGTTTCGCCCACCCGTGGTGAGCTTCCACTTCGGCCTGCCCTCGCCCCAGTTGCTGGCGCGTGTGCGGGCCTGGGGGGCCAAGGTGCTGTCCAGCGCCACCACCGTCGAAGAAGCGCTGTGGCTGCAGGCCCAGGGGGTGGACGCCATCATCGCGCAAGGCCTGGAGGCCGGCGGGCACCGCGGCTTCTTCCTCACCCGTGACCTGAGCACGCAGATGGGCACCTTCGCCTTGCTGCCGCAGATCGTGCAAGCCGTGAAGCTGCCGGTGATCGCGGCCGGCGGCATCGTCGATGCCCCGAGCGTGGCCGCGGCCTTCGCGCTGGGCGCGGCGGGCGTGCAAGCGGGCACGGCATACCTGCTGTGCCCCGAAGCCACGACCAGCCCCGTTCACCGCGCCGCGCTGCAAAGCGAGGCCGCCCGCCACACCGCCCTGACCACGCTGTTCACGGGCGGCTCGGCGCGCGGCATCGTCAACCGGGCCATGCGTGAACTCGGCGCGCTCGACAATCAGGCCCCGGCTTTCCCGCTGGCCACCTCCGCCATCGCGCCACTGCGCGCAGCGGCCGAGCGCGCAGGCCGCGGCGACTTCACGCCGCTGTGGAGCGGACAGAACGCGAGCGCATGCCGGGCGGTGTCAGCGGCTGAGGTCACGCGGAGCTTGGCGCAAGGGGTGCCAAGCAACACCCGCACCACTCGCACCACCAGCATCACCGCCATCGCCCAAGCCCTGGCCACCGCCCACCGCACCGGCACCGCCTGGCAGCCCACCGGCGGCTGGCCCGAGCTCAACACGGCCGACGCCTATGCCATCCAGGCTGCTGTGGCGGCTGAGCTGGGCTGGTTCCCCGATGGCCCGCGGGCCTGGAAGGTGGGCGGCACGGCGGACATCAGCGCCGCGCCCTTGCCCGAGGTGCGGCCATCGCCCGCCGCATCACCTGTCACCTGGGTGCTGCCGGCGGGGCAGGACGAGGTGCTGATCGAGGCCGAGCTGGCCTTCCGCCTGGCCTCGGCACCGGTCGCGCCAACCGCCACGGACGCGCTGGCCTGCCTGGGCACGGTGTGCGTGTCGGTCGAACTCATCGGCACGCGCCTCGCCAATGGCCTGTCGGCCCCAGCGAACTGGAAGCTGGCCGACCAGGGCGTGCACGCGGGTTTGCTCATCGGCGAGGAACAGCCTGGGGCGCGGTTCACCGCCTTCACACCGGCAGACTGGCAAGCCCAGGCCTGCCACATCCGCGTGCAAGGGGCCGATGGGGCTGTGGCGGTGCACGAAGCTCGCGGCAGCCACCCCGCCATCCTGGCCGGCCTGCACCCCTTGGGCACCCTGCCCTGGCTGGCGCGGCATGCCGAGGCACAGGCCGCGGTACAGGCCACCACACAGACCCTCGCGCACAGCGGTGGCCTGAACGCGGGCGACCTCGTCACCACCGGCGCCTGGCTGGTGGTCAAGGTGCGCCGAGGCGATGTGGTCGACGTCGGCTTCGAGGGCCTGCCCGACGTGCGCCTGCACATCGCCTGAGCGGTTAACCTTCGTTCTCGTTGTTGGAACATCCGGAGCAGTCAGCCATGGACATCGGTCAGCATGTGGTTCAGCAGGGCTCGGGCGAGCCCATCGTCCTGGTGCATGGCTCTTACGCCACCACCTCCACCTGGAAGAAGATGGTGGAGCGCCTTTCGCAGACGCACCACTGCATCGCCATCAAGCTGCCCGGCCATGGCGGCATGCCCGCCCCCACGGACTTCGCCTCGCCCAGCATCGAGACCGAACTCGCCGTGATCGAGGCCGCGGTGCGCCAGTTCACCGACCAGCCCATCCACCTCGTGGGGCATTCGTATGGCGGCGTGGTTGCGCTGGCGCAGGCGTTGAAAGGCTCTGTGCCCGTGTCACGCCTGACGCTGTTCGAGCCTGTGGCCACCTGGGTGCTCGACGTGGTCGAGGACGAAGCCATGCAAGCAGAGCTGGCCGCCTTCCTGGGCCGCTACCGGCGTGACGCTGCCGCGGGACAGCCCCATGTGTGCGGCCAGGTCATCGACTTCTGGGGCGGTGGCAACCACTTCGCGGCGCTGCCCGCGCACATCCAGGACGCCATGGGCACGATGGTGGCCAACAACCTGCGCCATTGGGACATCTGCACCGTGCCAAGGCACAGCCGCGCCGATCTCGCAGCCCTGAACATCCCCACGCACCTGATCTGTGGCACGCGGTCCAACGCGGTGGCCCGCGCCATCGTGGACCACCTGCATGCGGAGTTGCCGCACAGCCAGCGCACCGACATCGAAGGCGCCAGCCACGCACTGGTGACCAGCCACCCCGAGGCCTGCCTGGCCGCGCTGCTCGACGAGCGGCTGCTGAGAGCCGCCTGAGCCTGCTTTGGCTGGCGCTGGAGGCCTCAGACCTCCAGCCACTCCTTGCGCACGTACTTGTCAGCGCGGAGTTCGTCTGGCGTGCCTTCGAAGACCACTTCGCCGTGGCCCATCACGTAGCAGCGCTGCGAAATGTCGAGCGCGATGGTGAGCTTCTGCTCGACCAGCAACACGCCCAGGCCGCGCCGCTTGAGCTCCTTGAGGTACTCGCCCACCAGCTCCACGATTTTCGGCGCCAGACCTTCGGTCGGCTCGTCGATCATGATCAGGTCGGGGTCGCCCATCAGGGTGCGGCACAGCGTCAGCATCTGCTGCTCACCGCCCGACATCACGCCGGCTTCGGTGTGCTGGCGCTCCTTGAGCCGCGGGAACATCTGGTACATGTCGTCCAGCGACCAGCGGTTCTTCTTGGCGCCCCCCTTCTGGCCCAGCAGCAGGTTCTGCTCCACGGTCAGCTTGGGAAAGACGTCGCGGCTTTCTGGCACGTAGCCAATGCCGTGGCGGGCGATGTCGTAGGGCTTGTGGCCCAGCATCTCCTGGTCGTTCCACTTGACCGAGCCGTGGCCATCGACCAGGCCCATGATGGACTTGATCGTGGTGGAACGGCCCGAGCCGTTGCGGCCCAGCAGGCTGACGATTTCGCCAGGCTTCACTTCCATGTCCACCCCGTGCAGGATGTGGCTCTTGCCGTAGAAGGCGTGCAGGTTTTCGATCTTCAGCATGGTGTCAGGCTCCGGCGGCTTCGGCGGCTTGCGCCTCGGCGCGTTGGTTTTCGGCCAGCACCGAGCCCAGGTAGGCTTCCTTGACGCGGTCGTTGTTGCGCACGTTCTCGGGCGTGTCGAAGGCGATCACCTCGCCATAGACCAGCACCGCGATGCGGTCGGCCAGGCCGAACACCACGCCCATGTCGTGCTCCACGGTCAGCAAGGTCTTGCCCTCGGTGACGTCACGGATCATCTTCACGAAGTTGGCGGTTTCCGACTTGCTCATGCCGGCCGTGGGCTCGTCCAGCAAGATGACATTGCTGCCTCCGGCGATGGTCACGCCCACTTCCACCGCACGCTGTTCGGCGTAGGTGAGGTTGGTGACGTTGGTGTCGCGCTTGCGGCGCATGCGGATCATGTCGAGCACCTGCTCGGCGCGCTGGTTCACCTCGGTGAGGTTCGTCAGGAAGCGCCAGAAGGCATAACGCTCGCCCATGGACCACAGCACGGCGCACCGGATGTTCTCGAACACCGACAGGCGCGGGAACAGGTTGGACACCTGGAAGCTGCGGGCCAGGCCGCGGCGGTTGATCTCGTACGGCTTCATGCCGTGGATGGCCTCGCCGTGCAGCACGATCTCGCCGCTGGAGGGCGCCATGCGGCCGCTGATGAGGTTGAACAGCGTGGACTTGCCAGCGCCATTGGGGCCGATGAGGGCGACGCGCTCCCCGGCCTTCACGGCCAGGTTCGCGCCACGGATGATTTCGGTCTTGCCGAAGGACTTGCGCACATCGCGCAACTCCAGGGCCAGGCCGTTGGAAGGTGTCTTGCTCATGGGTGTGTTCCTTGCGCGGGTCTGGGTGTCACAGGCCTTCACGGCGCTGGATCTCGGCCTCGATGTCCCCTTGGACCTGGCCCCAATGGCGCACGAACTGGCGCCGGCTCGCCTCGAACAAGCCCACGCCGGTGGCCAGCAGCAAGAGTGCGCCCACCCAGGCATCGGTGCCGCGGGTGTCCAGCACCACGCCGGCAAAGCTCATCTGCGGGCCCAGGGCCTCGTTGAGCTTGATGTGGTAGATCATCTCGACGATCACGGCCACCGCGACCAACACCGTCAGCGCCGTGCCGGCCAGCGCCAGGTAGGACGTCCACAGCCGGCGCAACATGCCGTGAGCCGCCACGCGCATGTTCATCATCAAGAGGCTGGCGATGCCGCCGGGGGCATACATCACCATCAGCAGGAAGAACAAGCCCAGGTACAGCAGCCAGGCCTTGGTCAGCTCCGACAGCAGCACCGAGGCCAGCACCAGCAACACCGCGCCGATGATGGGACCGAAGAAGAACAGCGAGCCCCCCAGGAAGGTGAACAGCAGGTAAGCGCCTGAGCGCTGCGCACCAACCACCTCGGCCGTGACGATTTCGAAGTTCACCGCGTACAGGCCGCCCGCGATGCCGGCAAAGAAGCCGGCGATCATGAAGGCGAAGTAGCGCACGCGCTGGGTGTCGTAGCCGATGAACTCGACGCGCTCGGGGTTGTCGCGCACGGCGTTGAGCATGCGGCCCAGCGGCGTCTGCGTGAAGGCGAACATCAGCACCGTGCAGATGAAGCAGTACACAGCGATCAGGTAATACACCTGGATCTGCGGCCCGAAGGTCAGCCCCAGGAAGGGCTCGCCCACCACGCGGTTGCTCGACACACCGCCTTCACCACCGAAGAACTCCGGCAGCATCAGCGACATCGACCAGACCAGCTCGCCCACGCCCAGCGTGATCATGGCGAAGGTGTTGCCCGACTTCTTCGTGCTGACCGCACCCAGCAGGACCGCCACCAGCAAGCCGGCAAAGCCGCCCACGATGGGCACGAGCATGACCGGGATGGCCCAGTCACCCGCACTGACCTTGTTGAGCGTGTGGATGGCCGCGAACGAGCCCAGCCCCGAGTACACCGCATGGCCGAAGGAGAGCATGCCCCCCTGCCCCAGCAGCATGTTGTAGGACAGGCAGACGATGACGGCGATGCCCATCTGCGTGAGCATGGTCATGGACAGGCTGCTGGTGAACAGCTTGGGCGCGACCAGCAGGACGAGGGCGAACAGCGACCACAGGATGAAGCGGCCGACGTTGTAGGGACGGAAAGAATAGGTATTGGCGCTCATGGTGCTCACTCCTCACGCGTGCCGAGCAGGCCTTTGGGCCTGAAGATCAGGATCAGCACCAGCAGGAGGTACGGCAGGATCGGCGCCATCTGCGACACCGAGATCTTCAACAGGGGATAGGCCCAGTGCTCAAAGCTCACGGGCGAGCCCAGGCTTTGCATCACGGAGGCCGCGGAAACATCGATAACCACGGCGAAGGTCTGGATGAGGCCGATCAGCAACGAGGCCAGGAAAGCCCCGGCCAGCGACCCCATGCCACCGACCACCACCACCACGAAGATGATGGCGCCCACCGACGCGGCCATGTTGGGCTCGGTCACGAAGGCATTGCCCCCGATCACACCGGCCAGGCCGGCCAGCGCGCAACCGCCACCGAACACGCCCATCATCACGCGGGGCACGTTGTGGCCCAGGGCCTGCGTGGTGTCCGGGTGAGTGAGCGCTGCCTGGATGATCAGGCCGATGCGCGTGCGCGTCAGCAGCAACCACAGCGAGCCGAGCATGAACAGCGCCACCAGGGCCATGAAGCCACGGTAGATGGGGAACTGCGTGCAACTGTTGCCAGCGGCCGGACCGCAAATGGCCACATCGCCCGCGCCCGCCAGCCAGCTCAGGCCTTGGCCCTTGATGTTGGCCAGGGTGAACAGCGGGCCACTGAGCGACTCGGGCACGCGGTAGTCCACGTTGGCCGGGCCCCAGACCAGGCGCACCACTTCCAGCACCACGTAAGACAGGCCGAAGGTGATCAGCAACTCGGGCACATGGCCATAAACGTGCACCTTGCGCAGGCAGTAGCGCTCGAAGGCCGCGCCCAACACACCCACGAGGAGTGGCGCGATGATGAGCGCAGGGAAGAAGCCGAGGGTGCCTGCCAGCGCGTAAGCGAAGTAGGCGCCCATCATGTAGAAGCTGGTGTGCGCGAAATTGAGCACACCCATCATGCTGAAGATCAGGGTCAGGCCCGAGCTCAGCATGAACAGCAGCAAGCCGTAGCTGACGCCGTTCAGGAAAAAGACGAAAAAGGTTTCCATGTCCGCAAGACGTGAGGCGGCCGCAGGGATCACCCGCGCCGCTGGACCTGCCTCGCACGACGGCAATCAGGCCCATCGCCCGCGTGCCGTGTGGACAGCGCGGGCATTCGGTAAAAAGCGCAAAAAGACGCGAAGGAGCGGGTCAGGCCCTAAGCCACCACCCGCCCCACCGACATCACGACGGGCGCTTCATCTGGCACGAGGTGGGCGTGCTGGCCACGTAGGCGTCGAAAGCCTTGACTGGCACGAAGGTCATGCCCGTGCCTTCGACGTCGTAGCTGTTCTTGGCATCGACCTTGGCCCATTGCGCGATGAACAGCGGCTGCTGCAGCTGGTGATCGGTCTTGCGCATTTCGACTTCGCCATTGAAGCTCTTGAACTTCATGCCTTCCATCACAGCCGCAACCTTGACCGGGTCGGTGGACTTGGCCTGGGCCATGCCGTTGGACAGCATCACCAGCGCGGAGTAGGTGGCAGCCGAGTAGAAGTCGTCGTTGAAGCGCTTCTTGAACTCGCCCACCAATTGCGCGTTGATGCCGCCCAGGTTGTAGTGGCCGTAGCCCACTTGGTAGACGCGGCCGTCTGCGGCCTTGCCCAGCGCGGTGGGCGTGCCGCCGAAGTTGGCGTAGTAGGTGTAGAACTTGGCGGTCAGGCCAGCGTCGTTGGCGGCTTTCACCAGCAGCGCCAGGTCGGAGCCCCAGTTGCCGGTGATGACGGTGTCGGCGCCCGAAGCCTTGATCTTGGCCACGTAAGGCGCGAAGTCACGCACCTGGGCCAGGGGGTGCAGGTCGTCGCCCACGATCTGGACGTCGGCACGCTTGCGCTTGAGGTTTTCCTTGGCGAACTTCGAGCCCTGCTGACCGTGCGCGTAGTTCTGGTTGATCAGGTAGACCTTCTGGATGTCCTTCTGGTCCTTCATGAACGTGGTCATGGCCTCCATCTTCATGGAGGTGTCGGCGTCCAGACGGAAGTGCCAGTAGCTGCACTTGCTGTTGGTCAGGTCGGGGTCCACCGCGGCGTAGTTCAGGAAAACGATTTCCTTGCCTGGGTTGCGCTCGTTGTGCTTGTTGACGGCGTCCACCAGGGCACCGGCAGCGCCAGAACCCAGACCTTGCACGATGTAGCGCACGCCTTGGTCAGCGGCAGACTTCAGCGCGTTGAGCGATTCGGCGGGGCTGAGCTTGTTGTCGATGGAGATGATCTCGAACTTCACACCAGCGGGGTTGTTGGCGTTGAGCTTCTCTGCCACGAACTGGTAGCTCTTGAGCTGGTTCTGGCCAACGCTGGCCATCAGGCCGGACAAAGGATCGATCCATGCCACCTTGACGGTTTCACCCTTTTGGGCCAACGCTGCGCCAGCGGCCAGAGAACTCATCACCAACACGCTGAGGGCGCGAACGGGAAACTTCATTGCTTTCTCCTGAG